>ERZ791891.124-NODE-124-length-45787-cov-32.523004_pt1 | contig 45787 bp, 51 predicted proteins | sample MGYA00510155_ERZ791891 | MGnify/ENA primary metagenome ERZ791891 (study PRJEB30046, sample SAMN00792061) | human gut metagenome | study: EMG produced TPA metagenomics assembly of the A metagenome-wide association study of gut microbiota in type 2... | reverse complement strand
CGCTTTGCAAGCAAAATCCCACTAAACCCTATAGGTTGCGGATTTGAGGGTTATATGAATTAATGTATTTTTTGCTTCGTTATCCGAAAAACGACTGCAAAGGTACAACTATTATTTCATATAACAAAATCTTTTTTAAACTTTCTTAATGTTTTTGAACCGCAAAGGGCTTTACTGCAGCTGTGTCATGTGATAACCCAGTCTTTTCAGCTCCATGGCAGCGCCCATCAGATACATTTGATGTAAAGCTGCAATGAAACCACGGAAAGCTGCCTCAGTACCAGGCTCATATCCCTGATGAATGAGCAGGGTATAGGTGCGTGCGGCACACTCTGCTACGATGGTAGAAGTAGCCTTGTGCTCGTTCTCGTCGAGCAGCAGAACCTGGTCGAGAATATAGTCGTCCATGTGGTCGAAATCAATGCGGTCTCTGAGGTATTCATAAAGATTATCTACCTTGCCATACAGCTCCCAGTCCTCGTCCCAGTATTTGGCGATGGCCATGCCTACAAACATAATCCATCCCAGAGCCACGGTAGGGTATTTGCTGAACTCGCGCATGGCATCAGGCAGATAGCTTTCGCCAATCTTAGCCCACTGCTCCTCGATGTCTGGAGCATCCGGAAGCTGCTCGTCAACACGCTGTCTGCCAGTAAGGTACATACTCAGGTCCTGCTTGAAGATCTCTTCTATTCTTTTGCTTTTATTTTCCATATTCTTTAATGTTTTTTCTCTCTACCTGTAATTGATGGTACAAAGGTAAAACAAAAAACTCAGATAATGCCCGATTTTTACAAGTTTTAATGCTTTCCCCTTCCGAGAGATAACTCAGCGTAATCTGATGGATAGTTTTCTTTATTTTTCAAAGAATCATTCCGGAATATGCTTAATTCTTTAGTAGATAGTAAGTTGTAATACTCCGTTAGATGATGTTCCTTGAATAAAATGCAAAAACTCTGAAATATTCGCTAAAATTTTAACACATTATATTTGGTCAGATACATTATTTTTTGTACTTTTGCATCAGATTCTGCATCTCTTAGTAAGAGGTCAACAGAAATCTCGAATTAAGAAATAGATAAAATGGCTTTCTAAGGCGCAATCAATATGAATAATATGTTGCAGTACCCTAGCTACGCTGTATCAGTGATGCAGCCAGCAGAAAGACATAAAAGTGTTGACGATTAGTGGAAGTTAGTCTATTGGTTTTCAATGCTGTGATACATGTCACAACCCCTTATAGTCTGGGAAGAGTCATCTTTTCAGGGGAAGCAGAGCTATATACTTTCCACAATATCGATTAATGAATTTTAGCATTTTACCTATGCCAGTATTAACAGTCAATCATTTCATCAGATATGTGGTTTATAGTACAGACCGATGTGTCCGGAGAGAATAAATCCATTGAATTCTTAAAGGAACATTACCCGGAAGTCATCTCCGACTATTACTTTCCTTTGGGTAGGAAGACCATTCCTGCCGAAGATGGTAGCGAGAAGGTGCGTTTCGTACCCATCCTTTCAGGTCTCTTCTTTATCCGGATAGAAAATAAGAAAGCACTGGAGCGCATCCTTTCCCATAACGGCTATTTCCAGTATCAGGGCTATGACTTTGATATCAAAACCAGGGAAACGGTAGAGCGTACCTTCTTTGCCAAGGCTCGACTGCTCTGCGCAGATAGAGAGAATTACTCCCTGGACGAGATTATCGACCTCGCCCGCATCCCGAATGCGGATATGGAGCGCTTCATCTATTATAATGAGCAGATAGCTGAAAATATCCAGGGATTGAGCATCGTAGATAAGCGGTATGATGATCTCATCCTCGAGAATGATACCATCCGCATCCTCAACGGACCGTTGAAGGGTTGGGTAGGCGTGGTGAAGCAGATCAAGAAGAATGGCAAGAAAGACCGCCACCTTCTGGTACGTTTCGGAAACAACCGCTGCCTCAACATCTCCAATATCCGCCAGTATGATATCCGGGTAGAACACGAGGCAACCCGGGGAGCCAAGTCGGAAGCGGTAGGCGTATGGCGTGCCATCGACCAGCTCATCGGTTATCTCCAGTTCCGGTATCCGGCAGAAAATGCTGCAGCCACCCTGCGTCGTCTCTTTGAGGATTACCAGAAGAAACTGACCTGCCATCGTGGCTGCCATCAGACAGACAAGGCATATAGCATTAAGAAATCAACATTAGAAGCAGCCCAGAAGAAGGAAGTGCTCGATCATATCGACGAGGCGATGCATCCCAACTTCCGCATCCTCGCCGGTTATTTCAAGACCGATAATGCTACTATCCGTGAAGGATTGAAGGAACTCATCCCCGATGTCCTGCTCCGTCCTTTTCTTACGCCAAGTACCGACATTCCGATTCCGCAGGATCAGGAATATACCGTGTTTCAGCATAATGGTATCGTTGAGCTGGTTATCCGCTGCCATCTGCAGGAATACTTCAGGGGTAAGAATTATGAGGCAGATAAATACAATCCCGTCTTCGATGAGGATTATGAGTATGATGCCCATATCGCCCTGTTGCCGACAGATGAGGGTAAGGTGAAGGCAATCACCTCATGGGGTGCTTTCTACGACCGGTATGCCATGCTCGATGAGGAAGATCACCGGAAGTTCCTCCTCGATCTGGAAACCAAGAAGTATCCTCGTCTCCTGCGTCTGCTTACTCAGGGCAGATACAGATTTGAGAAAGTCCATCAGATAGGAGGTTTCTCTCTCGATATGGATATTCCTTATACGGAGGATATCCAGGAGATGGCACGGCAGGCAGTTGGTCAGCTTCAGGCATCCGGTGAAGAACCGGGCTTCTTGTCCCAGACCACGGCAGCTGCCGTAGAGATGTGGCAAGGCGCCCGACTCCTGATGTGGCGTCAGTTGCTTCAGCGTTATGTCCTCCTCCATAAGGTACCGGTAGCAGATCTTCCAAGTGTCATTGTCTCCGACACAGGGTTGGAGGAGAAGTTCAAGCTTCAGGAGGGTAAGCTCCAGATAGGAGAGGTTGCCCAGGCTCTTCTGGAACGCCAGCAGCAGATTACTGCCTATCTGGAAAAAGGACAGTTGCAGCAGGCAGCCATCCGCTTCCTGGCAATGACGAAGGTCATCTCCGTCCATTTTGCCAAGGATGAGCTTTACAACTATATCACAGACGACTTCAATCCCAATGACACCTGTACATCGCTTTTTGACACGATAGTTCAGAAAACAGGCAAACACAGGAATGTAGTCAACTATCTGTATAAGGGAATGGTAGAGCTGCAGCAGGAAGATGCATGGACGTATTTCAAATACCCATCCTTCCTCAAGAAAGCAAAAGATGTGTATAATAAGATAAGAACTCACTAGATAATAGTGATCTTTATAATAACAAGAAAAAATATAAGTTTATGAGTCAGCAGAATAATCAGCAGAATAATCAGAACGAACCAAACAAGACACTTTCAAATGGGATGCTGCACAAGATGAAAGTATCCCTCTTTGTCAACCGATTGACAAACTGGTATTTCTCTAAGAACTCCCTCCCATATTGGTGTATCCTGGCATTGGATAGCCTTGCAATCCTCTTTGCAGGAATTGTCGCTACTTATATAGCAGAAGGTGGGGATGCTCTGGCAGATCATTTCTGGGGTTATTTCTTCACATTCGTGTGCACCCTTCCTCTCTTCATGGTAGGAATGCGAATATTCCATACCTATTCGGGCATCATGCGCTATTCTTCGTTTGTCGATCTGATGCGTATCTCCGCTGCCCTGATCTTGGGATATGCCTTCAATAGTCTCCTTCTTCTGGTATTGCCGGATGATTACATCTATAAGATTTCGTTAGAGGGTATCATCGTGATGCTCTTCATCTCGATGTGTGAGATGTGGACGATGCGTATCCTCGTTAAATATATGTATGATTCCACCTTTGCCGTAGATATCCGTACCCCTGTATTTATCCTGGGGGTTCGCCAGGGTGGTATTGCTCTGGCTAAGTCTATGCGCAATGGCCACCCATCCCAGTATGTCGTCAAGGGCTTTACTACCATCGAGGAAGATGTGGTAGGTAGATATCTGTTGGGTTGCGAGGTGTTCCCATACGATGAAAAGCTGATTTCCATCATGCACAGCATGAATGTCAAGACCCTCTTCATCAGCCCGCTGGTCACTGATCAGTTCCTGGAGATGCAGGATATGATAGACAAGCTTACCGCTGCCGGCATCAAGATTTTGATGATGCCAAAGGCACAGTGGTGGGACGGCAAGTCAAACATCCGTCACCAGATGATGCGTGAGGTGGATATCGAAGATCTCCTGCCACGAGATAAGATTGAGGTAGATATGGATGCTATCGGCAAGCTCCTCAGCGGCCGCACCATTCTGATTACAGGTGCAGCCGGAAGTATCGGTTCCGAGATGGTGAAGCAGATTGCCGTTTACCATCCAGCCCGTCTGGTTCTGGTAGATGCGGCAGAGACTCCTATGCACGATGTCCGTCTCTTCATGAGCAAGAACTATGCGGATATCCCATGCCAGACCATCGTTACCAGCATCACCAATGCTACCCGTATGGAGCATATCTTCTCAGCCTATCATCCAGACTATGTATTCCATGCAGCAGCCTATAAGCACGTGCCGATGATGGAGGACAATCCTTCTGAAGCCGTACAGAATAATATATATGGTACGCGCGTGATAGCCGATATGGCAGTGAAGTATGGCACCAAGAAGTTTGTGATGATCTCTACCGACAAGGCTGTGAATCCTACCAACGTGATGGGATGCAGCAAGCGAATCTGCGAGATTTACTGCCAGTCGTTGAACAAGGCGATAGTAGATGGCAAGGTCAAGGGAGTTACTCAGTTTGTCACCACCCGTTTTGGTAATGTCTTGGGCAGCAACGGTTCAGTTATTCCGATCTTCAAGAAGCAGATAGCGATGGGTGGTCCTATCACCGTCACCCATCCAGACATCATCCGTTTCTTCATGCTCATTCCTGAGGCATGTAAGTTGGTATTGGAGGCAGGCACCATGGGTAAGGGAGGCGAGATTTTCGTCTTCGATATGGGCAAGCCGGTCCGCATCGCCGACCTGGCAAAGCGTATGATAGCCCTCTCGGGTGTAGATGGCATCGACATCAAATACGTAGGTTTGCGAGATGGCGAGAAGCTCTACGAGGAAGTCCTGAACGACAAGGAGGCAACCGTACCAACCCATCATCCAAAGATCATGGTAGCCAAGGTTCGTGAGTATCCATACGAGTTGGCGCGCCAGAACGAGCAGGAACTCTACGACCTCTCCTTCACCTACGATGATATGGCAGTAGTGAAGAAGATGAAGCAGATTGTTCCAGAGTACAAGAGCCAGCACTCGAAGTACGCCCAGCTTGATGCATAGCGGTTCCGAGCACCGGAGGGCGGTTACATTCCGAGAACAATATTAAGGTGTAATGGTTATGGCAATAGCTTCATTTTCTTAGAAAAAATCTATTGTCTTTAAAAGAAAGGAATTATTATGGTTGATGCAATTAAGATAGCATCTTATATCAGTCAGCGTTACGAGTATCAGTATGGTGCTCGTATTGACGAGATGAAGTTGCAAATTCTTCTTTATTTTATGCAGCGTGAGAGTATAGTTCGGACAGAGAGTCCTCTGTTTGAATCAATATTTTATGCTCATTCATTTGGACCATATCTTCCCGAAGTTCATGCCGCTTACGTTTCTGATTCGTTGCATGATATTCTGCCGTCAAGCTTTCTTGAAGAATATAGGCCCGTTTTCGATAGTGTTTTCGAGCTGCTATCAACAAAGAAAACAAGAAGTTTATGCAATCTTGTCCATGGCGAAGATTCTTGGAAGCACGCCATGATGAAAGGTGAGGGTACTCCAATGGATATCCAAGACATCAAAAAAGATGCCACCCGTTTCCGGATAAGACGTTTCTTGTTAAGCAACTTGGAGCAATTCCATAAACCGATTTACGTATGAAGATAACTGAATCACAATTGGATTTGCTAAGGAGTTTAAAGTGTGAGCGGCTCTCGTCAAATCCTGCAAATTTCTCTTTGATAGATGATTTCTACAATTCTCGTAACAATAGTCTTGTAGATACCTTGCAAGGAGATGCCTATGATGATGATGAGAATAATCGTATTGCTTATTATATAGTGAAAAGTGATAAGGATGAAATCCTTTTCTTCTTTTCACTAAAATGTGGTTTGCTTTATGATGAATTCATTGAAGGTGATCGCTTGAAAGAGATACAATCCTTTTATGACACGATACTCCGTTTAAGTTTGGATGAGACCCAATCTGCAGAAAACAAGAAGGCTATAGCCTCTATTCTAGAAAGTGTTCGTTCAAAGAAGGGTATTAAGAAGGAGGATGTGGCAAGAGTTTTACATTTATCGGTTGATTCCGAAGAATTCACTAAAATATTCGGCAAGAATCTAAAGAATGTAGGCAAGACATTTCCTGGTGTTGAGTTGGTTCATTTTTGTGCGAATGATGCTCATCGTGATGTTTGGGATGGATATGATTTCCCTCAGAATATGGGAACCACTATATTTTGGTATTTCATAGTACCCAAGATAAAGGAACTATTGAAAATTGTAGGTTGTGAATATGTTTTCTTATTTGCAGCCGACTTGACACCTTATGAAGAATTAGTTCGCTATTATTCTGATCAGTTGAAGTTTGAGAAGGCAGATGAGCATTGTGTCGCCATTCCGATGTATGATTTCACCTGTCAATTTATGAGTCAGAAGACTTCTGAATTAGATGAGAAAAGGAAACAATTCTTTGAAGATTTTAATGAGTAGTTATCCCATCCTCGGAGGTATAATCATATAGCAAGTCATCCCTCTGCGGTCCCATCCCGCAAAACTTGGCGCAGACCTCTGATGGTCCGCCAACCCAAGAGCGTAGCGGTTCCGAGCACCGAGTAGGGCGGTTTTCCTCTTCTTCCCTGAGGGGAGAAGACCGAGATGAGAGGTGGAGCCTTCCTTAACGGTAAGGAAGGACGGGTAGGTTTTCGAACAAATAGCACCGAGTAGGGCGGTTACATCCCTTGCCCCTGAGGGGCGAGGGCTTGGGAGTGAGGTGGAGCTCTCCTTGCAGGAGAGACGGAGAGGTAGAAAATCCATCTTCTTTAACGGTAAAGAAGGCGGGATGATTTCCAACAATATTGTAATAATATATAAGGAGAAGTAATGAAGACAATAGATCAGATATTAAAGATAAAGGCAGTAGTGCTTTATATACTGAAAGCATTTCCAGAAGGCGTAGATTATATTCACCTCTTCAAGGTAATGTATTTTGCCCAGCAAAATCAGTTGAAAGAGTATGGCCTGCCCATTATTTATGATACGTTTGTAGCGAGAAAGCATGGACCAGTACCAGCTTTAACCTACAAGGTATTGCGAGGAATAGAAGGGAAAGCAGACCTTTCTTCACCAGAGTTGAAAGATTTTGCAGATTCTTTGAATATAGCTATCTCACAAGATGGTCATCAACTCATTTTTGCAGCGAATACTGCTGAATGCGATATGGATGAGTTATCCAGAGCCGATGTGAAGATGCTTGATAAATGGATAGAAAGATGTAAGAATATCAATTCCTTTGATTTGTCCGACAGGTTCCACGAGGACAAAGCATGGAAAAGGGCAAAACGCCTGTCAGACAAAACTGGCGAGGACACCAAAATTACCATGTACGATATGGCAGAAGCTGCTGGAGCCACCAAAGCTATGCTATGTGTGATTCGTGATCGTCAATCTGTTCAAAAAGCATTGGCATGGACTTAAGGGAATTACAGAAATCCTATCTTGATAATCTTCGTAAGGTTACTGAGGAGAAACTAGAAATCGGATCATTGATCCGAACAGTTATTTCTATAGACGAGGGCCTAGTCTTTAAGGATGGAAGAAAACAGAAACCAAAGAAGTTGGTAATTATCGGAGTAGATAAAGTGGAAAAAATCTGTTATGGTTCTGTTTTGGTTAATACCAAAATGAGTCCAAAGGCAGCTTATTCCGCTTCTTTCCTTTCTGCTCAATATCTTCTTCATCAAACAGATTATCCTGAGTTCCTGAAGTATGATAGTTTCGTAGATTGCGGTATGCTCTTTTCTATTCCTGTAAAGAAGTTGATGGAAGGAGAGTATTTTGGGTGTTTATCAACAGAAGATCTCTCTGGAATCTTTGAGGTTCTTAGGTCGACCGAGACTCTTACTAATAAAGTAAAAAAGAGATTTGGCATCCTTTGAAGAAGTTCAAAGCAAAAACCTTAAAAAAAGTTGTAAGGGGGCGTAAAGACCATTGAAGGTATGTTTTCGAGAACAATATTAAGGTGTAATGGTTATGGCAATAGCTTCATTTTCTTAGAAAAAATCTATTGTCTTTTAAAAGAAATAAGAATATGGCACAGTTAACATTACAAATAGATAGTCCATCTTTATTGGAGCAATTAAAGAGCGTTCTTTCCTTGATGAAAGGGGTCAAAATCATAGCAGACAATCCATTATCTAAAAGTATAGCTCTGGAGGAAATTCCAAATGCTGAAACTTTGGCAGCAATGAAAGAGGCAGAGAGCGGACACGATGCTGGTGTCGTTCGAGTGGATAGCCTAGAGAGTTTCATGGCATCTTTGGAAGAATAGAAGTTATGAAAGAAATTCGAAAGACTTAGATATGGTATGGCTTACGCAAGCTCAGATGGTGGAACTCTTTGGTTCTATTAAAGCTAATATTAGTGGCCACATTACCAATATTTATCAGAAAGGAGAATTGGTGCAGTCTGCAACTGTTCGGAAATTCCGAACAGTTAGAAAAGAAGGCAATCCTTCACCCTGCAAACGATACACAATAACTTTTTTCAAAAAACATTTGGTGGTATCATTGAAAAAGTATATCTTTGCACACAAAGTATAATTAATAAGGAGATTACGTTATGAACATAGAAGAAAAAAAAGCAGATTTTATGCGTCGCTTCAAGGCTTCTAGGGAGCGAAAGGCTGAATACATAGCACAAATGGAAAAGCGTATGCGTGATGACTATCGCCGCAGAACTGGTAAGGAAGCAGAATCATTTTGTGTGTTGTAAGAATGAAAAAATTAGATTTAGTCAAGATTAATAGTTGTGCACCATATGCAGTGAAAGAAGATACGCAAGAAGGTGCATATACCTTTATCGCAGATTCAGGAGCTGAGTTTTCAATCGGCTTTATGCCTGATGATTTGATTCAATCCGATAAGTATCGTAATCGATACACAATGGTGACATCTACTTTGTTAGATGAATATGGAATAGACAATGTGGCTTCTGTAATTATCAGAAACGACAATCCTAATCTTGGTAAAGTATTGGCAGAATTTGGAGAAACGATAGAAATGTTTAGCCATAAGCCAAGTATAGGTTAATTAATGCATTTTTCCTCATTCGAGTGGCGACAAGTACAGAGCGATACTGCAATGAGGACCTATTCTGGCGGTCTTAATCTGCAAGCCGTCCCCCAGCGGTCCCAGCCCGCAAAATCTGGCGCAGACCTCTGATGGTCCGCCAACCCAAGAGCGTAGCGGTTCCGAGCACCGAGTAGGGCGGTTTTCCTCTTCTTCCCTGAGGGGAGAAGACCGAGATGAGAGGTGGAGCCTTCCTTAACGGTAAGGAAGGACGGGTAGGTTTTCGAACAAATAGCACCGAGTAGGGCGGTAACATCCTTCCTTCTGAAGTTTCTGTCCCCTATAAGGGGAACCGAAGGGATCGTAAAGACCATTGAACGGAGGGATTCGAAAAATAGTATTATTATGGCGAATCAACTGAAATATGCTTTTCGACTGACGCATATTGATAATATACAATATATTATGAGTCATGGCTTGGTGCGTTCAGTATCAACGCTCCGAGACGAAAACTATGTACCCATAGGTGATGTTCAAGTTATACAGATTAGGAAAGACAGAAAATATCATGGTTATCGCTTAAGTGAGTATATGCCATTTTATTTTGGTCCCCGTTCGCCTATGCTATATGTGATTCAACATGGTTTCAATGGCGTACGTAAGGTGGCTCCTGAGAACATTGTATATTGTGTTGTTCGAATAGAAGATATCATAAAAAACGATGTCAGTTGTATTTTTACAGATGGACACGCATTAAGTTCATTGACTAACTATTATGGTAAAAATGAGCTTGCGATTTTAGACAGTTTCGTCAAATACGACGATGTATATTCTGCTTATTGGAATTCAGAGATGGATATTGACCTAAAAAGGCGTAAGGAAGCAGAATTATTAATCAATGATGACCTTCCTGTACAATATATTCGAGGATTTGTAGTTTATAATGAAACGGCAAAAACACGTCTTATAAACATTGGTGTTGCTGCAGAGTTAATAGTAGTTAAGCCAGGGTTTTATTTTTAATAAGCTGAACTATGATACATTACGTTAAAGGAAATCTATTGGAGAGCGAGGCAGAAGCCTTGGTCAACACGGTAAATACAGTTGGGGTGATGGGTAAGGGTATTGCCTTGCAGTTCAAGGAGGCTTTCCCTGAAAATTTCCGTGTGTATAAAAAAGCTTGTCAGAAAAAAGAGATGCGAATTGGAGACATGCTTATTGTAAAGGATTCAAACTTGACTAGTGGACCAAAGTTAATTGTGAATTTCCCGACAAAGACTCATTGGAGGTTGCCTTCTGAATATTCATATATAAAGCAGGGACTACAATCGCTTCGCAAGGAAATTGAAACCCGTCATATTAGTTCTATTGCAATCCCTCCACTAGGTTCACACAATGGTGGCCTTGATTGGTTGCGTGTTAAACAGATGATAGAGCAATCGCTTTCTTCGATAGACTGTGATATTTATTTGTATGAACCATCAGATGCCATAGTGGAGCGCATGAAAACAGAGCGTGTGAAGCTGACGCCAGCTAGAGCTATGCTTCTGCTGATGTTTGCCGATATGAATAGAGAAGGAGAGTTTGCCTCTGTCTTTGCTGCAGAGAAACTGATATATTTTATGCAGCGATATGGAGCAAAGAATTACTTTCGGATAGATTTCAAGCCCTACTATTATGGTCCATATTCCGGAGGAAAGGTGGCACATGTTCTTTATTACATGAATGGAAGCTATGTGAAAGGAATGGGAGGTATGAGTGCACGGCCATTTGACTATATCTGGTTGACGGAGGATGCTGCTGCAGAGGCGCAGAAATATGTAGATAATTATAAGGATAGAAGTTTGCAAGATATTTGCGATAAGGCAATGCACTTTCTCAGAGGCAATTATTCCAATTATTCATTAGAACTGCTCTCCACGGTAGATTATTTGCTGGAGAACAAGCCCGAGTTAAAGGGGTGGGAGAATGCTGATGAAAAAGAAATTGCCGGTTACCTTGAGCATGAGATGAAGGAATGGAGCATTCGTAAAGGCAAGATGTTCAATGCTGCATTCATCAAGATTGCTTTGCAAGAAATAAAGAAATTCTAAAATTTGGAAGAAGGTCTAAATTGTGATAAGCTTTATTCTTTGCAATACCATCCGGTCCCATCCCGCAAAACCTGGCGTAGACCTCTGATGGTCCGCCAACCTAAGAGCGTAGCGGTTCCGAGCACCGAGTAGGGCGGTTTTCCTCTTCTTCCCTGAGGGGAGAAGACCGAGATGAGAGGTGGAGCCTTCCTTAACGGTAAGGAAGGACGGGTAGGTTTTCGAACAAATAGCACCGAGTATGGCGGTTACATCCCTAATCCCTATGGTAGGGATTTAGGGCTTGGGTATAGGGGTAAGGACCCTCCCGCAGGGGTTTCTGTCCCCTATAAGGGGAACCGAAGGGGTCGTAATGACTATTGAAGATAGGTGGGGCAAATATAGCTCAGTAGGGCTGTTATTTAGAATAATATATTATTATGAATATAATTAAAACAGAAATTGATGGCGTTCTCATTATAGAGCCACGCCTCTTCCGCGATGCTCGAGGATATTTCTTCGAGAGCTTCAGCGAACGAGAGTTTGAAGAAAAAGTAGCCCCAATTCTGGGACACAGTGTTCATTTTTGCCAAGACAATGAGAGTATGAGCTCTTATGGTGTCATGCGAGGCTTGCATTTCCAGCGTCCACCTTACACCCAAAGCAAGTTGGTTCGTTGCGTAAAGGGTCGAGTGCTCGATGTGGCAGTTGATATCCGCAAGGGGTCTCCAACCTATGGAAAGCATGTGGCTGTAGAATTGACAGAAGACAATCATGTCCAGTTCTTTATCCCAAAGGGCTTTGCTCATGGATTTGCAGTACTTTCAGAGACAGCTGTCTTCCAATACAAGTGTGACAACTTCTATCATCCAGAAGCAGATGGAGGTATCTCTATCTTAGATGAATCTCTGGGTATTGATTGGAAGATTCCTACAGAACACGCTAATCTTTCAGAGAAAGATACAAAGCATGCGATGTTGAAGGATTTCGACAGTCCTTTCGATATCAATGTTGATTTATACAAATAATTATAATCCTTCTCACTAAACAAATAATTGCAATGAAGGGAATCGTATTAGCAGGTGGTAGCGGTACACGTTTGTATCCTATCACAAAAGGAATCAGTAAGCAGCTTATTCCAATTTTCGATAAACCGATGATATACTATCCTATCTCGGTATTGATGTTGGCTGGTATTCGTGAGATATTGATTATTTCAACCCCTTGCGATTTACCTGGTTTCAAACGCCTCTTAGGAGATGGAAGTCAATTTGGAGTAAAGTTTGAGTATGCTGAGCAGCCATCACCTGATGGCTTGGCACAAGCCTTCATTATCGGTGAAGAGTTCATTGGTAACGATTCTGCCTGTCTCGTTTTGGGCGATAACATCTTTTATGGAGCAGGCTTAAATCAGATGCTATATCAAGCAGTAGTTGATGCCGAGCAGAATAACAAGGCAACCGTTTTTGGTTATCGGGTAAGTGATCCAGAACGCTATGGCGTTGCTGAGTTTGACGAACAAGGAAATTGCTTAAGCATTGAAGAGAAGCCTGAGCACCCAAAGAGTAATTATGCAGTAGTTGGTCTTTACTTCTATCCTAATAAAGTCGTAGAAGTAGCCAAAAACATAAAACCTTCCGCTCGTGGAGAATTGGAAATTACAACCGTTAATCAAGAGTTCTTAAAAGATAAGGAGTTGAAGGTACAGACGATGGCTAGAGGTTTTGCTTGGCTCGATACTGGAACCCATGATTCTCTTTCTGAGGCATCTACCTTTGTTGAAGTTTTGGAGAAACGCCAAGGCTTGAAGGTGGCATGCTTGGAAGGTATAGCATATCGCCAGGGATGGATTACTGCAGAACAGCTGAAGGAAAATGCACAGCCAATGTTGAAGAACGATTATGGTAAGTATTTGCTTTCAATACTTGGTGAAAGAGAGGATACATTAAAACAAAATTTAGAATTTTAAACATCTATATATTTCTTTATTATTAAAAAATAATACAGAGTACTTTTAATTCATATATCTTATGGATAAGAAAATAATAACAGTAACCTCTCCGTTACTGCCAAATTTGGATGATTTTCACGCTGAACTCCAGAAAATCTGGGACAGCAAGTGGATAACGAATAATGGTGATTATCACAAGAAACTGGAGGCTGCGCTTGCAGAATACCTCAAGGTTCCTTATGTCAGCCTCTTTACAAATGGTACATTACCATTGCTTACAGCATTGCAGGCTCTTCGTATAACTGGTGAGGTGATTACCACACCTTATAGCTTTGTTGCTACTACTCACAGTATTTGGTGGAACGGCTGTAAGCCTGTTTTCGTAGATATTGACCCTTCAACAGGTAATATCGACCCAAACAAAATTGAGGCAGCTATTACTCCGAGAACAACAGCAATTATGCCTGTACATGTATATGGTAAGCCATGCGATACAAAGGCAATTCAAGAAATAGCTGATAAGTATGGTTTGAAGGTCATTTATGATGCAGCTCATGCTTTCGGTGTTGAAGTGAATGGCGAAGGCATCTTGAATGCTGGAGATATGAGTACTTTGAGTTTCCATGCCACAAAGGTATATAATACTATTGAAGGCGGTGCATTGATTATGCACGACGAGAAAACCAAGAAGCGTATCGATTACTTGAAGAACTTCGGTTTTGCAGGAGAGACTGAGGTTGTTGGTCCTGGTATCAATAGTAAGATGGACGAGATGCGTAGTGCATACGGTTTGCTCAATTTGAAGCAGGTTGATGCTGCTATTGAGGCTCGCCATCAGGCTGCAATTAAGTATCGTGAGGCTTTGCGCAATGTAGAAGGAATCTCTTTCTTTGATGATACGCCTGGCGTTCGTCATAACTATAGTTACTTCCCGATTTTCATCGATGCACAGAAGTATGGTATGACTCGTGATGAGCTTTATATGAAGATGAAGTCTCAGAATGTATTGGGCCGTCGTTACTTCTACCCATTGATTAGTGAGTTCTCTACCTATCGTGGCTTGGAAAGTGCTGATCCTACGAATTTGCCAAATGCTCATAAGATGGCAGATAGTGTAATCTGTTTGCCTATGCATCATGCATTGAGTGATGATGATATTCAGAGAACATTGGATTGTATCATAAAATGATAAAAAGATATGGCTCTTAAGAAAATTTTCGCATTAGGCATAGGGCATAACACGCCAGTTTGTATCGATTTGGCTTTAGCTTGTGATTATGTTATAGAGGGTCTTTATCATTTCGATGATAGTAGAACTGGAGAACAGGATCATGGATTCAAAATATTAGGTTCTTTTGATGATCTTTGGAAAAAAGAAACTCTAGAAGGTATGTCTTTCTTATTAACGATGGGGGATAGCCAAAAGAGAGCAGAACTAGCTCATAAAATAATATCCATGAATGGCAAAGTACCAACACTAATTCATCCTACTGCTGTTATTTCGCATTTTGCAAGGATTTCATCTGTTGGCGTTTATATCTATCCTTTTTCTTATGTACAAGCAGATTCTGTTATTGGAGAAAATACGACATTGCTTTCGCATGTTAACATTTCACATAATACGAAAATTGGAAAAAATTGTTTTTTTGCAGGTGGTGCTATTTTGGGTGCTTATGCAGAAGTTCAGGATTTTACGTTTGTTGGCCAAGGTGCGTTAGTTGTATCTTCAAAAGTTAAGAATATTGGCAAAAGCTCTATTATAGGAGCAAGAAGCTTAGTTACACATGATGTTCCCTCTCATGTAATCGTTGCTGGAAGTCCAGCTCGTATAATACGAGATAATTATCCTACATTTAAAAAAAATAATATGAAAATATTGGTATTAGCTGGTGGATCTGATCAAATAGCATTGATTAAGGAGTTGAAGAAAAGAGGTCATGAAACAATCTTAGTAGACTATTTTCAAAATCCTCCTGCGAAAAACTATGCTTCAAAGCATATTGTTGCTAGCACTCTAGATGTAGATAGGGTTAAAAGTATTGCTATAGAAGAAAATGTTGATTTAGTATGTACTGCATGTACCGATCAGGCATTATTGACTATGGCCAAGGTTTCTGAAGATTTAGGACTGCCTTGTTATATATCATATAAAACAGCTTTGAATGTGACCAACAAATCCTATATGAAAAATGTCATGATGCAGCATGACATTCCTACAGCAAAATTTAAAATCTTAGATAAGATAGATTTAAGCGCTGTTTCAGACTTCACATTCCCCGTTGTGGTAAAACCTGTTGATTGTAATTCTTCTAAGGGTGTAAAGCGAGTTGACAGTATAGAAGAGTTTCCTAAATATCTTAAAGAAGCAATAGAATATAGTAGAACAAAAACCGCAATTGTAGAAGAATTTAAAATCGGTGATGAGATTTCTGCAGATTTTTATATAGAGAATGGTATTGCAAAATATTTAAGTGCAACTAATTCTTTCAAGATTCCAAATCGTAATTCCTTTACAATTTTAGGAAGCTCCTATCCTGTTATAGACGATATTCAAAAGGAAAAGTTAATTAAAATTGCAGGGGATATTGCTATGGCCTTCAATTTGGACAATTGCCCACTGTTAATTCAATTGATTATTAAAGGCAATGAAATGAATGTCATTGAGTTTAGTGCTCGTATGGGGGGAGGCTCTAAATATAAACTCATAGAGGTTCTTTCTGGTGTAGATATCATGTCCAAGTATGTGGATCGCATATTGGGAAGCTATCCTGTTATAACTCCTGCTAAACAAGTGAATTATTGCAAAATGATTTATTCTTATTGCTATCCTGGCATTCTGGACCATATAGAAGGGTTGGAGGAATTGAAACAAAACAAGATAATTGATGAATATTTTGTGTACAAAACCAAAGGGATGGAAATTAGTAAGAGTGAAACGAGTGGCGATCGTTCTTTGGGATATTTAGTTACGGCAACTACAAAAGAAGAATTGAAGCATAAGATTGCTTTAGCAGATAAATCAATTCAAGTTTTGGATATTTGTGGCAATGATATAATGATTCATAATCTTGTATAGTATGAAAGTTTCTGTAATAGGTGCGGGTAATGGTGGTCAGGCCATTGCCGGCTATTTGGCTATGAATGGATATGAGACATCACTTTATGATATTAACGAAGCCAAAGTTGAAGAATTAAAAAGAATAGGTGGTGTCGAATTACAAGGATGTATACATGGCTTTGGAAAGATAGATACCATAACTGCAGATATTGGCGAAGCCATTGAAAAATCAAAAATTATTATGGTGACAACGGTTGCCAATGCACATCGTGATGTTGCCAAGAGTATAGCTCCTTTTCTGGAAGAAGACCAGATTATTGTTCTTAATCCAGGCCGTACTTGTGGTGCACTTGTCTTTAACCAGGCTTTGAGACAAGCTGGTTGCTCAAAGCATTATTATCTTGGCGAGGCTCAAACTTTGGTATATGCCTGTCGCTTGATAAAAAATGGAGTAGTCAATATAATTGGGGTAAAGGATGAAGTCTTCTTAGCCGGTCTTCCATCGGCTGATACACAATATATATTGGATAAAATTAAACCTTTGTTTCCAAGTTTTTATAAAGCTGAGAATGTGTTGCAAACTAGTTTGGAAAATATAGGTGCTATGTTTCATCCTTGTGTCTGCTTATTTAATGCTGCGACCATAGAGCGTCAAGATGAATTTTGGTTTTATCGTGATATGACAGAGCAAATAGCTAGTTTTATAGAAAAATTTGATGCTGAGCGCTTAGCTGTTGGCAAGGCTTATGGAATAGATTTATTGAGTGTAAACGAGTGGATAAAATTTGCCTATAAAGATACCGAAGGAACTTCTTTGTGTGAGAGAATGAAGAACAATCCTGCGTATCACGATATAAAAGCTCCCGGTTCTATTTTTACAAGACAGCTGACAGAAGATATTCCTACAGGTGTACTACCGATTATGGAATTAGGTAAAGCTGCAGGAGTAGATGTTCCACTTATGTCCTCTATGGTAATTACCATAGAAGCGTTACTAGGTATGGATTTTCATACCAATGGTCGTTCATTGAAAAATTTGGGATTATCAGGAATGTCTAAAAAAGAAATATTAAATTTTATATCAAATGGAAAATAAAGTTGTATCTAATGATGTCTTTGGTTTCGTCAAGCCACGAGTAGATGTGCATACCATGGGCATTTATACTATAGCTAATCTTTTGCGAGATTGTGGATATAAGGTAATCTTAGCAAAAGATGATGTAAATGAAGCGATAGAAAAATTACAAAAAATAAACAATTATAGCTTATTTAAGCATTGGCTATTGAGTAATAAGATAACTAGAATAGGCTTTAGTTATCGAATGGATCCTCATGATGGATGTGATTACTTTATGACAATGTATGAACATTTAAAAAGTGATAATATGCTAGTTACTCAGGGTGGTCCAATTAAGGAAATTTCCTTTGCAGGACTTCCTGATACTTGCGAACTCATAGTAGGTAAGACAGAAGGTAAAATTCTTGTATTCCCAGGCGATGAAACTCCTATAGAGTCGCTGAGAATGTATCATGTCCCCGAAGAGTTCCTTCCATCTACGTTGTCGAACAACAATCCCTACGATAAAATGAGATGGGATTTTGCTAAAGATTTGATTGAAAGTGAACGTTGGAAATTAGAGCCTTCTCAAGATCATTTTGGTTATAAGGAGTGTGGACAAGATAATGATTCCTATTTGGCACGTTTGGAATATGCACGACAAAAGCATTCCTTACCTATCATAAGAACTCATTCCGGCCCGTATAATCCCAATCGTATAGATGCTTTGAATGAGTATAATTCGTGGTGTCGGGATTTGGCTAAGTCCAATTTGCTTGATGTACTCTCCATTGGTAGCTCCCAGCTTACTCAATCCAATTTTGGTGAAGATTGGGAAGGCAAGCCAAATGGTGGTGGTGTCCCTGTTAATTCAGAAATAGAATATCAAGTGATTCGAGAGAATGCCAAACCAATGTTGGTACGTACCTATTCAGGAACAAAAGATGTCCCAGGATTGGCACGTATACATGAGCGTAGCTTAAATATTAGTTGGCATGCTTTAAGTTTTTGGTGGTTTGATGAACTTGATGGTCGAGGTAACAATACGTTGCTGGATAATTTGAGAGAGCATTTTGAAGCGGTTAGATATATCGTTACTACAGGAAAGCCTGTAGAGCCAAATGTTCCACATCATTTTGCTTTCAGAGGTGCAGATGACATAACATATATAGTATCAGGTTTTTTGGCAGCAAAAGCTATAAAGTTAATGGGCGCTAGGCATATGATTCTCCAAAATATGTTAAATACTCCTAAATATACTTGGGGTGTGCAGGATTTAGCTAAGGGGCGTTGTATGATAAAACTTGTTCGAGAATTGGAGGATGATAATTTTAAAGTCAGCCTTCAAACTCGTGGCGGTTTGGACTATTTTGCACCAGATCTTGAAAAGGCAAAAATTCAACTAGCGGCTGTTACATGTATGATGGATGATCTTGAACCTGAGAATGACAATAGTCCTGAAATTATACATGTAGTGAACTATTCTGAGGCTGTTCGCTTGGCTACCCCTCCCGTTATAAAAGATAGCATACGCATTACGTTATCTGCGTTACACCGTTATCGTTTTGCTAGAAAAATGGGTGTAGTGCCAAATATGCTTCATGACACCGATGTTCAGAACAGATATGAGGCATTAATATATGATGCACGCAAAGCTATTCAGCTTCTTGAAGAAAATATACCAAACTTATATTCTCCTGAAGGATTTGAGCGTGTATTTAAGGAAGGATTCTTAGCAGTACCTTACTTGATGGATCAAAACCATAAGTTTCCTAAGGCAACGATGTGGAAAACTGCCATTAAAAATGGTGGAATCAGTGTTGTTGATGATGAAGGAAAAATTATTTCTACAGAAGATCGTTATCATTATATAATAGACCACATGGAGAGATGAAAATATATACAAGAAAAGGTGATAAAGGCAAGACTTCCTTGGCAAGAGGAACTATCGTTGACAAAGATGACTTACGTGTCGAGGCATATGGAACAATAGATGAGCTTAATTCATATTTAGGACTTTTGTCTTCATTGGTAGATGGTTTAAGTCTCGTTGATATCCAGCGTAAACTTTTTCTTATAGGAGGTTTTCTGTCAGACGAAAAAGCTAAAAGTATAGTATTGGATAGTTCTTGTGTTTTGGAATTAGAAAATGAAATAGATAAATATTCTGAGAAATTGGAAGAGTTGCATCATTTTATTATTCCTAATGGTTGTAAAGCAGCATGTCTTTGTCATGTTTGTTGTACAATATGTAGAAGAGCAGAACGTAGAGTTGTACGCTGTCTTAAATACGAAAAAAAACAAGGAGCTAGTGTTGCTATACAATATTTGAATCGTTTGTCTGATTATTTGTTTGTTTTAGCACGCTTCTTAAATAAAAATGTAGGTGTAAGCGAAATACCTGTTTAGATATAAAACTAATTCATTAGTAATTGGATTTGTTATTTATTCAGATAGTCCCTTAAAGGATGGATAATAGCTTCTGTACATTTTTGATGGTGGACTCATTAAATCAATTAGTGGACTCATTAAATAAAATGACAGACTGCATAAGCAGTTATTGTTTTTAATATGCAACAAGAATCATTAAAGAATAAAACCATAAAAGGAGTAGGGTGGAGTGCTGCTGATGCTTTACTTGGACAGGGAGTAACATTTATTGTCGGTTTAGTATTGGCTCGACTCTTATCACCTGATGAATACGGATTGATTGGTATTTGCTTAATCTTTACAACGGTACTGAATGGCATTGTTGATAGTGGATTTAGCAATGCTTTGATACGTAAGAAGGATGTTACAGATGAAGACTATAACACTATGTTTACGACTAATATGGCTATTAGTATAGTATTATATGTTCTTCTTTTTATAAGTTCTCCTTTTGTTTCAGATTTCTTTCATCGAGTAGAATTAATAGCATTAGTTCGAGTTACAGGCTTGATACTTTTTTTTAATGCCCTGTCTATAACCCAGGTAACAATTCTCACAAAAAACATAGATTTCAAGACAAAGACTAAAGCTTCTCTAGTTTCTGCCATAATTAGTGGTGTGATTGGCATTGCTATGGCATTTATGGGATATGGCGTTTGGTCTTTGGTTGCCCAACAGCTTTCTAAACAGTTGTTATATACTTTATGTTTGTGGGTTTTGAGTAAATGGTGGCCCAAGTTTACATTCTATAAGGATAGTTTTAAGTATATGTGGGGCTTTGGTTGGAAGCTCCTTGCTAGCGGTATTTTGAACAATGTATGGAATCAATTATATCAGGTTGTTATAGGAAGATGCTATACTTCTTCAACCCTAGGACATTATACTAGAGCTAATGAATATGCAAGCATATTTTCATCTAATCTTACATTAATAGTCCAGCGCGTTAGTTATCCTGTATTGGCAGAAATACAGGATGATAAGGAACGTATGGTTCAGGGATATCGAAAAGTCATCAAGGTTACAATGTTCGTTACGGCGGTATGTATGATTTCGTTAGGGGCTGTTTCTGAACCATTGATATATACTTTAATTGGCACAAAGTGGCATGAGGCTGCAACATATCTTCCTTTAATATGTATATCAATGTCTTTGTATCCTTTGCATGCAATCAATCTTAATATTCTTCAAGTTTTAGGACGAAGTGATATATTTCTTTATTTAGAAATCCTTAAGAAAATAGTTGGAATAGTTCCGATAGTAATAGGAATCTTTTGTGGTATTTACTATATGCTATTGGCCTCAATCCTTACAGGTGTTATAAGTTTATATCTTAATACATGGTATACAGGTAAAACACTTAATTATTCTTTTTGGAAACAATTGCGAGATATTACACCTTCATATTTTACTGCATTGGTTATTGCTTTGGCTGTCTATTTTTTGAAATATTTGTCATTACCATATTATATAGTATTGATGCTTCAGATTATAGTAGGAATAGTTGCATGCATAACCATAAGCGAAATTTTCAAGTTTGATGAATATAAAGAGTTAAAGACAATTGTGATAAAATTGGTTAATAGAAAGAAATAACAAATATGAATTATCCAAAATTTAAAGTTTGTGTTAGGTGTTTTACCTTTAATCAGGCTGATTATATAGAAGATGCCATGAATGGTTTTACAATGCAACAAACAGATTTCCCTTTTGTTTGTTGCATTGTAGATGATGCTTCTACAGACGAAGAACAAAAAGTTATTAAGAGTTATATGGACAGACATTTTAATCTTTCAGATTCTTCAGTCTCATATAAGAAGGAAACTAATTATGCCAATATCATATATGCTCAACATAATAGCAATAAAAATTGTTTTTTCGCAGTTTTATTATTAAAAGAAAACTTGTATTCGAAGAAAGAAAGTTATAAGAAATTTGAATATATTTCTGAATGGAGTGAACTTTGTGAATATGAAGCCATGTGTGAAGGGGATGATTATTGGATAGAATCTAAGAAAATACAAAAACAAGTTGAATTTTTAGATAATAATTCATCATTTGCTATGTGTTATAGCTCTGTTTCTTGTTATTCTCAGCAAAAGAAAAAAATATTGTCACAAAAAGATGGTGGCCCTTATGAAAGTTTTAGAGATTTACTTAATATAAATGTAATACCAACACCCTCAACTCTGATGAGGCGTTCATGTGAATTAGAATATCTTTCAGAAATTAGACCAGAAACAAGAAATTGGTTAATGGGTGACTATCCTAGATGGTTATATTATTCATACCGGTGGAAGATTAAATATATGAAAGATGAGGTTTTTGCTGTATATAGAGTGTTAGGAGAATCTGCAAGTCATTCTACAAATTATTCAAAGACTAAAGCTTTTGTTGAAAATACTTTTGAAATCTCTCGTTTTTTTGCAGAATACTTTAATCAAAATGAATTATATAATAATGATAATTTAAACCGAAATTTATTTTTGGTTGCATTCTCTTTTGGAAAATTAGACGAAGCTTTGCTAAAGTTTAAGATAATTAAGAACAAGAGCAAATCGTTATGGATAAAATATATAATATGCCATTCTCGTATTCTTTATAATATTTTAGGTAAATTTTTCTTTGTTGTCATAAAATAATAACTGATGAATGCTTATATTTATATACTTATTTTAGCAATACTTAATTGCTTTTTACCAATTAAACGTCAAAAAACCACTTCTTCGATACTTCTTTTTATTATGATGTTAATGTGTGGTTTCAGAGCGTATGATGTTGGTACAGATACAGTTAATTATGTAGCATATCAGGAGGCTTCATTTATCTCTGATTATACATGGGGACCTTTATATATCGTATTAAAGCTTATCGCTAGCCTGTTTCCTTATGAGGGAACAGTTTTTCTTATGTTAATGGCACTGTTGACCTATTGCCCTTTAATATATCTTTCACGAAAATATTCAGTGTTCCCAGGATTATCTGTATTGATGTATATTATTCCATGTGGCATCTTTTTTAATGAAAGTTTCAATATAGCAAGACAATCTATAGGTATTGTATATATATTGCTAGCAGCAGTTGCTCTTCAAAATAAAAAAAGAGAGCTTAGTTATGGATTAACGTTATTAGCGTTCTTTTTTCATCCGTTCGTAATATTCTTTGTGTTTATCTTTTTCTTAATGAAAAGGCCTTTTACTAAAAAGTTTGTAAGATGTCTTTTATTAATTACAATGATATTAGGACTTTGTGGAACATTAACAGGTATAGATTCGATATTAAATTCTATGGCTGCAATTTTTGCGGGTTCATCAAGTGATTTATTATTGAAATTTACAAAATATGGTAATGGTTATGATATCCAATCAGGTTTCTCTTTAGTTGGGCAATTGAGCCATATGCTACCGATGGTTGCACTTTGTTGGATAGGAAGTAATAAACGTACAAAAAATAACATTTATTTTAAAATGATGGTTTGTGGTAGTGCAATAACTAATTTATTAGTTTCTGTTATATTTTGCGAACGTTTTGCGTCTACTTTTACTTTAGCACAATTTTTAGCTGTGCCATTAATTTATAAGACTTCCAGCAAAATTAACAAAATAATTTTAAAAATAATATTGTTGGCAACGGGAATGCTTTATGTTTATAATTTATATCAATCTTCAAAAGATGTAGATTTGTGGACACCTTATCATACAATTTTTAATTAGGATGAAAAACAAAAAGACTGCTATTTTATTAGCGACATATAACTCCGAGAAGTATATTGGAGCTCAGATTGATTCTTTGCTTCAGCAAACATATAAAGACTGGATTTTATATGTGAGAGATGATTGCTCTACAGATAAAACTCCTGATATTTTAAGAAAATATAAAAATCTTTATCCTAATAAGATAATGATTTTAGATAATTATGGTCAAAGTCTTAAGGCGTATCGAAATTTTGTTGATTTATTGCAAAGAGTAGAAAGTGATTATTATTTGTTTTGTGACCATGATGATGTTTGGTTGCCGAATAAAGTTGAAATTTCTATTAACAGAATAATAGAGTTAGAGCGTCAATATACAAGCAAACCAATAATTGTTCATACGGATATGAAGGTTGTTGATCAAAATCTTAATGTAATATGTAATTCTTTTTGGAAATTTTCAAATTTATTACCGGATAATTCCACATTTGAGGAAATGGTACTTTGTAATAGTGCGAATGGTTGTGCTATGGCATTTAATAATCAGGCTAAAAAAGTATCTCTTCCAAATGTAGAATATGCTACTATGCATGATATGTTGTTAAACCAATCCGTATCTGCACAAGATGGTATTATATTAGCTATACATACTCCAACAGTATTGTATCGTCAGCATGCGAATAATGTCGTTGGCGCTTGTAGAAGAAACTTTTGGTTTTATGTAAAAAAAATGATGTCACCTCTCAAAATCCTTCAAGATAATCTCAGATGTTGGAGGATGGCGAATGGTATTAAAAATATATCTATATTTTCTTTTTGTTTAACAAAAATTAAAGTCCAATACTTAAAAAGAAAAGTGAAATATGATGAATATGAATAATTCCCCTCAGTTTTCATTGATAACAATTTGCTATAATAGTGCTTTAACCATTGAGCGAACTATTAAGTCTGTCTTAGGTCAAACTTTTAAAGATTATGAGTATATTATAGTCGATGGTGGTTCTAATGATGGTACATTGGATATTATTAAACGTTACGAGTCTTCATTTGAGGGACGTTTAAAATGGAAAAGTGAACCTGATAAGGGAATTTATGATGCAATGAATAAAGGTGTCTTACGAGCAAATGGTATCATTATTGGTATAGTTAATAGTGATGATTGGCTCGATGCAAATGCTCTTTCTTGGGTATATAGTAAATTTTTGGAAAATGGCAGAGATGAGGATTGCTTGTATTGTGGAGGAATTGTTTATCATAAAAATGGTATCCAGCGTGAATGGATGGTCAATTTAAATTCCTTTTATAAGCAGACACATCTATATGTCATGTCAGGAATACGTCATCCGGCTACTTTCGTTCCTGCAAAAATTTACAAGAAAGTGGGACTCTTTAATGATAAAATGAGATTGTCGGCAGATCAGGATTTTATTTTAAGATGTTTTTATTCAGGCGTAAAATTTGTCGAAATAAACAAAGTCTTGTCTAATATGGCTGCCGGAGGGTTATCCACTAGTGGAGCGAAGAAAGCTTGGAAATATTCTAAACATGATAGAAAAATTATGTTGCGTGGATTTAATAAAAAAGGTTTGGCATATTATTGGCTTTTTTATTCATGGTTGCTTAGAAATAAAATAAAGAATTTAGCTCGCTTTATTAAACTTTATAAAGGTGAATAATTATGGATATCTATCAACCGCCACATTTTACTCAAGAGGAAGAAGATGCGTTGTGGCAGAAAGCCACAATAGTCTTTGATACTTCTGCTTTGTGCAGCTTGTATGATCTTACAGACCATTATCGCCTGACCATGGTATCTATTTTGTCTTCTTTAAAAGATAGAATTTGGATACCATATCAAGTAAAAGAGGAGTATTTGCGCAATAGGAAAAAAGCGATAACAAATCCGCTAGTAGAGAAATATCGTCTTCCTGAAGTGACAAATAGTCATTTTGTAAAAGCTGTAAGAGAATGTATAAAGCAATGGGAAACTAATAAATATTATCATCCCTATATAGATTCTGACCAGCTTAAAGATTTGAAAGATGAAGTAGAAGAAGCTAATAAGCATATTAGAGTAATTAAGGATTTAATCAGAAACCAGTATGGTTCCAGAATCGCTGAAATTAATAAGATAGCAGAAAATGATTCCTTGTTGGAACTTGTTAATAGCTTAAAGACAGGTTCTCCTTATTCGTATAAAACGATTTTGGAAATTATGAGAGAAGGAGACTTTCGCTATCGTAATCAAATTCCGCCTGGATATGAGGATGCAAAAGGTAAAGAAGGGATTCGTAAATATGGTGATCTGATAATCTGGAAATCTCTTCTTGATTATGCCAAAGAATCGTCTTGTGATATTATTTTTGTATGTAATGACAATAAGAAAGATTGGATCCAACAAACTGGAGTAGATAAAGGTAAACCTCAGCCTGAACTTCTTGTTGAGTTTCTGGAAGAGACTGGTCGTAAGATTTTGTTTTATAAGCCTTCTTCGTTTATTGAAAAGCTTAAAGCTCTTTATGGTAAGAAGCCGGATGAACTTCCTCTTTTTGATGAATTGGATAATGTTGTCTATGCTCTTGGACGTCTTGCTCATGAACGACAATTAATTCAAAGTCATTCTGGGGATAGAATTTATCTTCGATGGCAAAGTTGTGGGCATGAATTTTCTATTTGGACTGATGATTTATATTTAGATTGGGAATCATCAAGTTATGATGACCGGGAAATGGGTGAAGAAATTGAATGGTGTTCTGAATCGAGTGTAGATTGTCCTTATTGTGTAAACGAAATAAATTTATCGTTTTATGCATATGAGTATCCCGTAGGAGTATTCAATGAAGGTCATGTTGAGAGTGGTGGGGCTGATTTATTGAATGATCCAGATATTGAAAAGATTAGTCCGATATCTGATAACTTTAGTTCTTCTGATGTTTGTTGTAAATGTGGCGAAGAGGCAAGAGTTGATGATATGGGATTATGTGAGGGGTGTAGATTAGAGTATGAGGAATATATAAATTCAAAAGATTAAAAAGCAGCCAGGTCTACCTGGAGACGCAATCTTGAAAAATCTTCAATTTAGCTAAATTGATAATCGGATGGTGTTCTTTGAGATAAAGATAGAAAAGATCTTTTCTTAGTGGATTCGGTATATTGTATACTTAATGCAAATAAAAATTATTTTTTTTACTTAATATAAATATTAATTATGAACATAGCACTATTAACGGCTGCCGGTTCTGGAACAAGAATGGGGCAGGATATACCAAAGCAGTTCATGAATATAGATGATTGTCCTGTAATTATCTATACTATGCAAGCTTTTCAGAATCATCCTCAAATTGATACAATTGCTGTAGTTTGTTTAGAAGGATGGGAAATGGTTTTGAAAGCTTATGCTAGTCAGTATGGAATAACCAAGTTGAAATGGATATTTCCTGGCGGGGATAGTGGTTTTCAATCTATACGAAATGGATTATTAGGATTGAGAGAACAAGGTGTAGGTGATGAAGAAGTTGTTATTATCCATGATGGAGTACGTCCTTTAGTATCAGAGGATATTATTTCAAATAATATTAAGATTTGTAACGAATATGGTTATGCTGTAACTGGACTTCTTTGTAAGGAAGTAATTATGGAATTTCATGCAGATAGACAGAACTTAAGTTATATTGATACTCCTCGTGAACGATTGTGTCGAACCCAGACTCCTCATACTTATCATTTAGGAACTATTTTGGCTGCACAAGAAAAAGCTCTTCAACAAGGTTTGGGAGGAAGTAAAACTGCAGCAATGTGCCAGATGGTAGGTCAGATTGGTATTGATGATCAACATTTGGTTTTAGGTTCAGAAAAGAATGGACTTAAATTGACTAATGTTGAAGATATTGAGTTGTTTAAAGCATTACGTCATGTGTCAAAGGCTCCATGGCTTAAATAATATTTTTATATAATGAAAAATTTTAAGAAACATATCCTTTATCAAGAGGATATTCATAATATTTTGAATACAATTGATACGGATGAACTGTCTGGAAAAACTTTTCTTGTAACAGGAGCAACAGGTATGGTGGGAGTAATGCTCATTGATGTTTTGATGAAAATTCCACTTACGAAGGTAATAGCTGTTGGTAGAAATAAAGAAAGAGCGCAAGTTAGATTGGGTGAATACTATGCTAAGTCTAATTTTAGTTTTATAGAACAGGATGTACAAGTTCCTTTTCCTGAAGATTTAAAGGTTGATTATATTATTCCTTTAGCGAGTAATACTCATCCACTCGCTTATTCTCAATTTCCAATAGAGACAATGCTGATAAATATAGAAGGAGCACGCAATGCTTTGGATTTAGCAGTTTCTTGTAATGCGTCTGTTATTTATCCCTCCAGTGTAGAAGTTTATGGTAATTCTATAGATGGATGTTTTTTTTCAGAAAATTACAATGGACGATTGAATTTAGAGAATTCTAGAGCTTGTTATTCTGAATCTAAACGTACATGTGAGGCATTATGTCAATCATATAAATCAGAGCGTAATGTTAAAGTTAAAATTGCTCGTTTATGCCGTATTTTTGGTCCAACTATGTTGTTGTCTGATACAAAAGCTTCTTCTCAGTTTATATTGAAAGCAATAGCAAATGAAGACATTGTTTTAAAAAGTGAAGGTATTCAGTTTTTTTCTTATACATATGTTGCAGATGCAGTAATAGGTTTATTAACCATTCTTTTGAAAGGTGAAATAGGTGTTCCATATAATGTTAGTAGTGAAAAAACTAATATACATTTAAAAGATTTTGCAGCACTTTGTGCAGAAGAAAATGGAAAGAGAATAATATTTGATTTGCCTTCAGATACTGAGAAAAAGGGATTTAGTATTGCGATGACAGCTATTCTTGACAATAATAAAATAAAAACTATTGGGTTTGAGCCTAGATATGAAATGAGGGATGCTATTCATCGAACTATAGAAATTTTAAAATAATAACTTATGAAATCAGAAAGTCAGATAATGAGTGAATTGTCACATAAGAGTGACTATTTAAGAGAATTGTCTCCTGAGGAATCCGCTCAACTTAAGAGTGCAATTCTTGATATATATAAAGATGTTGCAGCTCTATGCGATAAGTATGAGCTAACATATATGATGTCAGGAGGTACTTGCTTAGGAGCTGTTAGGCATCAGGGGTTTATACCTTGGGACGATGATCTTGATGTAATGATGCCTCGTGCTGATTATAATGTGTTGCTCGATTTGTTGGAAAATGGAGAATTAGGTGAAAAATATGAATATACTTATCCAAATAAAAGCTCAGATGCAAACACTGTATTCTTGAAAATCTTTAGAAAGAATTCTAAAGATGTTGAAATTCATAATGTTACGTCTCCTTTTCCAAAAGGTATATTTATGGATGTTTTTCCATTAGATGTAGTTCCTAATAGTATTTGGGGGCAGAAGATAAAGGGATTTATAGCAAATAGTATTCAGTTTATATCTATTTGTAGACTTTATACACAATATCCTAGTCCTCAATTGAAGGAATTTATGGGCCTGGATTCTAGTTTAAAGAAGCGATATGTTTTTAAAAAGATAATAGGTACTTTGTGTGGTTTTGCATCTCATAGTAAATGGATATATTGGTTTGATAAGTTTGTCGCTTCTTCCAAAAATGGTAATCAATGGGGAATTCCTACAGGGCGTAAGTATTATAATGGCGAGATATTTGATATGGATGTATTTGTTCCTGTGACAAAAGGTTCTTTTGAAGGATTGCAAGTAAATCTGCCTCATCAAACAGATAAATATCTTAGAAATCTTTATAATAATTATATGGAATTACCACCATTGGAGAAGAGGGAAAGACACTTCATTTGTGAATTTGAACTTCCAAAAGAATAATTTGATATGAGAATTGCTGTAATAATGTCTCTTTATCTTAATGATAATGTTGACTATGTTTCGCAAGCTATAAATAGTATATTGAATCAAACATATTCAGATTTTGACTTTTATATTCAATATGATGGTCATGTAAAGGATGATGTTGATTTATATCTCTCCAGTTTATCAGATACTAGGATTCATATCTATAAAAGGGATGAAAATAAAGGATTAGCTAAATCGCTGAATGAGTTGTTGGCTGTTGTTATGCCCTTTGACTATCAATTTATAGCACGTATGGATGCTGATGATATTTCAACCCCGGATCGATTTGAAAAGCAGGTTAATTATTTGCAGAATCACCCAGAAGTAGATGCGGTAGGTGGAGCTATCAATGAAATTGATGAAAATGGCATGAATAGAGGAAAAGTTACTTCTTATCCTTGTACTGCAGATGAGTGCCGTGCTTTCTTTGCAAAACGAAATCCTGTGGCTCATCCAACAGTAATGTTCAGACGCAGTTTTTTTGATAAGGTTGGTTGGCTTTATCCTACAGATTATGTTCGTAATGAGGATACTAGATTATGGCATGAGGGATATAAGCACGGATGTAAGATAGCTAATATACCTGATGTTGTTCTTAATTTCCGAATGACAGATGATATGTTTAAAAATCGACGCAATGGTAAGGAGTTTGCTAAAAGCCAATTGAAGTTGCGGATGCAAATCAAGAAAGATTTGGGCTATGGATTTATTGCAGTAGTTTATGCCTATGCTATGTATTGGTTGATGATATCGCCAAGTTGGTTGTTAAAGCTTGCATATAAGGTTTTGAGATAATTGATGTATTAGAATTATGAGATACTATTATGATAATAGACCATTAAAGTTATTGTGTTCTGATATGGAAGTTAAAAATATAGTAAAGACTTTTATTTCAGAGCATAAAGGAAAGTCGTTTACCTTTTCAGAGTTAAGTCAATTCTTGGTTGATTTTGCTGATGAGAATCATCTTTTAGATAAAGAAGAAGATACTACCTATAATGGCATCATTCTTACTGATTTTGACGGTAAACGGTTGTCATTGATTTTGGGCGAGTTCCTTCTTGAAGGCAAAGTGTTTATCAATTTCTATAGAAATCCTTTTTGTAATATATCAAACGAAGATACTATCTTTATTGTAAAATCGTAGTTCAGATATGGCAAATAGTTATGCTTTAAATTTATATAGTATTCGATTACAGAAGCGCTTCGATACCAAAAAAGAATATATATTATCAGATTTCGGGGCTAAGCAAGATATGCTGTCGATTATCGAAAATATGTTTGAGTCTTGGAAGTTTAAAGGTAAGATGACCCAAAAGAGCGATGGAGCTACAGTCGAGAAAAATCAAATACTAAAAGTTGATGAGGAAAAAGTTGTGAAGATACACCAAATGATGATGGCTCTTTTAGCTTGACCCGAATTGGGCGTATGCTTGAAGGTGTGATAATGTATGGAGAATCAGGAACTTCAGAAGTAGTTGTTAATTCAAACAACGGTAAGTATCTTTATACTAAAAAGAAAGAGGATGCTCCATTAAAGCCTTTCTTTTTTAAATTTTATATACCAGAGAATTCTGTAGTTGGCTTCCTTATTGTTGAAAGTATGTCATCTAGTGGCATTGCAACTATCATACAGAGAAACTTGCTCAACTTTTATTCTCAAAAGGATAATGATGCCATTCTTAAGATTCAGCCTGTAGGCATTTCTGAATTAGCAGATTCTGCGATGGAAAAATCGAAGGGAGTTAAGCGAATTACATTGCGTAGTATTAGTAATGCTGGCTTTAATGTTTCTAAGTTAGCAGGAGATCATGTTACTAATAAAGATTATACTGTAGATTACGTTATTAAAGCCAAAAGTGTTCTTTTTCAAAAGAATCTCTTTGACAAATTACGTTCGTCTAGAAATGCACAGTCACAGTTTTATGAGATAGATGGTCAAAACTTTGAGGATATTTCTGTGACGATGAATATTGATGGTCATGAGCGTACTCTATCTGTAGGACAATTTTCAAAGTTAGGAACCTCTATGGATATAACAAACAAAATAGTCAAAGGTGACGATGGATATCCTACTTATGATTCAATTAATAAACAGGCCATGATATTGATATCTTTGATTAAAAAACAATATGATTTAAAATGAAACAAACTAAGATTCTATTATATGCTTCCTATGCTTTGCTTTTAATATGTCTTATTTTGTTGGGCATATTTCTTGCAGTTCTATGGCTTGGTGAAGATTATGTCGGTATGTTTTCTTTCTTGTTAGACCCATTGAAAGATAATTTTGGCGATATGATGACTGGAACAATTGGTATTTTATTATCTTTTGCGTCAACCTTATTCCTTTTCATTACCTTTAAAGAGCAGCGTAACCAGTTTAAATTGTCAGAGAAGTCGCAAAAGATTGTGTCTTTTGAAGAGACTTTTTTCAATATTATGTCTCTTCTTTCTGATGTTAGAAGAACTACTATTGAAAGTTTGAAGAATCACAAGGTTTTATCTATTGAGGGATATTATTATAATTTTGTTAATTATGCTCATTCCTTAAGTAAGTCTTCTGTTGCACAAAAGTACTTTGAGGATTTGAGTACAGAGAATCCTTTGGATTCCGTTATTGAAGCTGCTAGGAATGAGATAGGCTTGTATTATAAGGAGTATGTGGATTCCACAGAGGGTAATATAGGTTATTTCTTCAGATATATTTTTAATACTGTTAAGTTTGTTAAGGAGCAGGATGGGAATATCATTAAGAAGCAACGCTATATTAATTTGTTGCAGTCTCAGTTATCTGATGAGGAGCTAGCTTTACTCTTTTATGATGCTATTTCACCATATGGTAAGAATAAAAAAGGTGAGTATGTCTTTTATGAGATGTTGGAAGCTTCTGAAATGTTGGAGAATATCAGTGAAAGAGTCCTGATTGATAGCAGTCATGCTAAGTTCTATCCTTTGACTAAGTTTAAATTTTTGTCTAGAAGAGAGTTGGCTGAAGTAATTGAAAGAAGACGGAAGATAGTATTCTGACAATGAGGGTTTACATATCTTCGAGAATTCCGTATTTTCTTTTTTTTCTTAGGGATAAACTTTTATACGTTTTTAAATAAATAAAACTATATGCTTTTCAAAAGATTATTTGATATAGTAGCATCCCTTTGCGGTTTGCTTTTGATATGGTGGTTATTCCCGCTTGTGGCTTTTCTTATTCATAAGAAGATGCCGGGAGGTTCGGCTTTCTTTGTTCAGAAGAGAGTGGGAAAGGGTGGTAAGTTGTTTAAGTGCCATAAGTTCCGCTCGATGGTGGTGAGTCATAATGGTTCGTCGGTATCGGTGGCGGGTGATAGCAGAATCACTCCGTTTGGTGCGAAGCTCCGCCATTATAAGATTGATGAGTTGCCTGAACTTTGGGACGTGTTGATTGGTAACATGAGTTTTGTGGGGCCTCGTCCTGATGTTCCTGGTTATGCTGATAAGTTGGAGGGAGATGACAGGGATGTGCTGAAGCTTCGTCCTGGCATCACTGGTCCTGCTACCTTGAAATATCGTCTGGAAGATGAAATGATTTCTGTGTATGTGGCAAAGAAACAGGCTGAGGGTGATACTCGCCCTATGCAAGATATTGCTACAGAATATAATGACAAGGTGATATACCCTGATAAGGTTCGCCTTAACTGCTATTATTATCGCCATTACTCCTTCTGGAAGGATATCGAAATGATATTCGCTACCGTGCTTGGTAGAAAGGTGAAGTTTGCAGGGGAGGAAGTTTAGTGTTTCATGGATGAATTCTACGAATGGCTGAATCCTAGGATTCCTGTAGAGTATGTACTCATCTCCTTTCTTGTGCTTTCTGTTGCACTCGTGATTGGGATGCTGGTGATGAAAGGGAGTAGGGCGAAGAGGTTCGTGCTTGGGTCTTTGCTTGCGGAATATTACTTCCTGGTGCTTTGTTCTACCGTGATTTGTAGAGTAAGTCATGGGGAACGGCATATTGAGTTGATTCCATTTTGGAACTATCTTGATATTTGGAATCGGGTGGATTATCCTGCTGACTTGATTGAAGTGTTGCTGAATATTGCTCTCTTCGTGCCGATAGGATTGTTGCTTGGAGGACTTGGTTTTAAAACCAAGAAGATTCTCTTGGCTGGAATCTGCTTATCGGGGATCATTGAGGTTTCACAATTCGCCTTCTGTAAAGGGCTTTGTGAAACGGATGATGTAATACATAATAGTGTGGGGGCATTTCTAGGATATTTGGGATTCCTAGGAATTCTTAAAGGGAAAAGAATTTTGTTTTCGAAGTTCTCTGGCTTTCTTTAGAAAGAAGATTTTTTTCGAAAACGTACCCATACTTCTTTACCATTAAAGAAGGGTTTCTAAAATCATCCCGTCCTTCTTTACCATTAAAGAAGGCTCCACCTCTCTTCTCGGTCTTCTCCCCTCAGGGAAGAAGAGGGAAACCGCCCTCCGGTGCTCGGAACCGCTTCGCTTTATGGTTGGCGGACCATCAAAGGTCTGCGCCATGTTGTGCGGGCTGGGACCGCCTGGAGATAATGGGTTGCTTGATGGGGCAGATTGGAGAAGCTTGGGGATAGTGAGGGGAATTTGTTAATGAATAAACTTTAAATACAATATACAAATGGAAGAAAGAAAGACGATTTATCTTTGTCTGGCTCACATGAGCGAGACTGGTGAGGAACAGAAATATGTGAAGGAGGCTTTTGATACCAACTGGGTGGTGCCTCTGGGGCCTAACGTGAATGGTTTTGAGGATGACCTCAAGGCTTTCGTTTCAAAAAACAGCGATGGCTCTGAGTTGTCTCGTGAGGTGGTAGCGCTGAGTGCTGGTACTGCTGCCGTTCACTTGGGTTTGCTGGCTTGCGGTGTTGGTCCTGGTGATGAGGTTTGTGTGCAGAGCTTTACTTTCTGTGCTTCTTCTCATCCTATTACATATCTCGGTGCTACTCCTGTTTTCATTGATTCTGAGCCTGATTCATGGAATATGGATCCGGAGTTGCTGGAGAAGGCGATTATCGACCGTAAGGAGAAGACGGGTAAGTATCCTAAGGCGATTGTTCCTGTTGCTCTCTATGGTATGCCTTATGATTGCGATAAGATTATGGCGATTTCAGAAAAGTATGGTATCCCTGTAGTGGAGGATGCTGCTGAGGGCTGCGGTTCTAGATGGAAAGGTCAGGTATTGGGTACATTCGGTAAGTTCGGCGTATTGTCATTCAATGGTAACAAGATGATTACTACTTCTGGTGGTGGTGCCTTGATTTGTCAGGATGCCGAGAGCAAGAACAATGTGATGTGGTATGCTACTCAGGCTCGTGATGCTTATCCTTACTATCAGCATACTGCCATCGGTTACAACTACCGTATGAGTAATGTGTGTGCGGGTATCGGTCGTGGTCAGATGACTGTATTGGAGGAACACATCGCTCACCATAAGCATGTACAGGAGTTGTATAAGGAACTCTTGAAGGATGTTGAGGGCGTTACCTTGCATGAGGCTCCTAATGCTGACTATGATTCCAACTACTGGCTCTGCACCATTACACTTGATCCTAAGCTGAAGATTCAGGGTCAGGAGAATGCATACAAGGAGGTAGTGAAGACTGCCGTTGGTGGAGCTGCTGGTGTGATTCACATGGTGGATACTCCTACAACTGATTGTCAGCCAAATGAGAATGTGGAGGCATTGCGTGTCTTTATGTTGAGCAAGAAGATTGAGGCACGACCAGTATGGAAGCCTATGCATAAGCAGCCTGTTTATCAGGATGCTCCTGCATACGTGAATGGTGTAAGTGAGGCTATCTTCAAGGTAGGTGTCTGCTTGCCAGCTGGTCCGATGGTATCGGACGATGATGTTCGTTACATTGTAGAAAGTATTAAAGAGGCGATTGTATAATCGCCTCTTTTTTTTGTATATGGTGGATGTTTTTGCTATATCTTCCTCTATTCTGTTGTGTGGGCTGGATTCGCCTTGCTAAAGGTATGTAATACAATATCCTAAACGAATTCTATATATATTACGATACCCAACAAGTTTCTTGCAGTCAGAGATATCTTGAATACCTTTGGCTGCTTTAACTTCTACTATCGTACGTCTTAAAGAATCGAGCATCTTGCCTGAAAGACGTTTGGAAGCTTTGACAAAGGCTTTGGAAAATTCGACATTCATACGCCTAACCACTTTTCAAAATCTTCTTGTTCTTCTTTGTTGGCACGGATGAGACCCTCTGGCTGCTCTTTTCTTAATTTGGCATAGAGCTTCGCGTCTTCGTAATCCTCGGCTATACCATTAAGTATATCCTCTATATAGTTTTTGAGGTTGGTTCCCTTCTGAATAGCCATAATGGATAGGGTCTTAAAAGTATCATCTTTTAAGTCGATGATCTTTCTTTTAGAAGGTGTTACTGAAACTGTACTCATAATTGTATTTGTTTAAATGGTTCTATTTTGGTGCAAAGATACATAATATATTCCATATATATGGTATATCTCGATATAAAATTAATAAAGATTAATAGTAGAATGAGAATGAAATAACAGCTTTTTTGCGAATTTCTTGTTATTCTAAAAGATTCCCACAGTTTTTTTGATCTATGCGGTCATTGGGAATAGGGGCACGCAGATGGCGCAGATGACGCAGATCTTGACCTGTTCGGTTTGGGATTTCGCAGATTTCGGGAGATTTTGCTGATGTCTTGCAGAATTTTTGCTTTTTTCTTGGTGGTTTCATAGAAAAAGCGTAACTTTGGCGGTAGAATGTTGAACTAGAATAAATAGGAGGAAGAATATATGGATACAACAAAGTTAACAAGGGAAGAGGCTCTACGCCGTTGGAATGCTTCTAAGGAAAACAAACGTAAAATGGTGGAAAAACTGGAGAACTTGGTTCGCAAAAGCTGTCTGGAACGTACTGGTAAAGAGCCTATAGGGGTAGAAGTATGGTAAGTATTCTTTTACCTTTGCACCCGGAATCACGAAAGTCGATGAGGAACAATAAAAATGAATTTAATATTTAGTCAAATAAGTGGTTTACTTCGATACAAATATACTCGTTTTCTTGTTAGATGAAAAGAAATCCTTAGACATATAGCGCTATAATCGTTTCAAAAAGTTAAAAAAGAGCGTTTTGTTGCTTAAAGATTTGTTTTTTCCAAGAGAAATCTTTATTTTTGCTTTAAAATGGAATTGTTATGAGCAAATATAGATTTAACATAAGCGATTATCATGCCATAGAAAATGCTGATATTCTGGTAGATGGAATAACAGTTTTGGCTGGACCTAATGGAAGTGGCAAAAGTACTATTTCCAAATGGTTGTATTATATGGTGGATGTTGCCACTAGATTCGATGAGTATGTAGGCAAGGGTGTAAATGATGAATTCAAACATAGTTTGCAGATTCTTGCACGTGCTATTCGAGAAATATGGGGGTATCGCAGTAGTAGAAGTGAAATCTTGTCGTTGGCGGCCAATATTGATGCTTTGAAAAAAGAAATTAATGTTGGAGCAGCTGTTGATGAGGTGGCTAAAAAATATAATTCTATAGTAGCCGAGTTTACAGAACAGGTAAGACCTGAGTTTCTTTCGGATGATGTATCTGCCTTAAGAAAGGTGAGGGTTATAAACTATTTAAATCAATTAATAGAGGATTCTGATAACATTGAAACATTTGATAATTTTGAGACGAAAATGTTTCAACAGACCGATAGGATGCTTGATGATTGGGAAAAGCGACTTAGTACACGCTCTATAAAAGACGTATATAGCTTTATTGAGGAGTATCTTCGTGAAGATGATGTTGCTCCAGAGTCGATGCAACTTTGGGAGGATGATGTCAATATAATCTCTGAGGAGAGTCTGGGCTCATTGTTTAACATAGAACGAGCTATTTATATTGATACACCTATGGCATTGAATGCTAAAAATTTGGCAGACAATGTGTTCTTGCAGCGTCTTCATGGTAACATGACTCATTCTCTAGGTAGGACTTTGGATAAGTCAAAGATGCTTCTCTTGCGTATCGCTCGATTGCTTAATGGTAAAATCTCACAGATTGATAGCCTTCTAGGCGAGACAGAACTCTATTACGAACGAAAAGATGAGCATCTTAAATTGCCTGTGGAAAAAATAGCTACTGGTATGAAGACTTTTGCTTATCTTTATCAGTTGATCAAGAATGGATATTTGGTTGATAAAACTATCTTGATGATTGATGAACCTGAGGTTCATTTGCATCCGCAGTGGATTGTGGAATATGCCAGACTGCTAGTTTTGATACATAAGACATTGGGAACGAAACTGATTTTGGCTAGTCATGATCCCGACTTTATTGCTGCCATCAAGGCCATTGCCAAAAGAGAAGAGGTGTTGGAGGAGACAAACTTCTACATATCTTCCAGCGAAGAGCAAGAATGTTCTTATCGTTATAACTTTAAGTGGTTAGGTAAAGACATTGAGCCTATTTTCGAATCGTTTAACATAGCTTTGGAAAGGATTCAGCAGTATGGCGACACAGATATTTGACAATGATTTTCTTCATACACATCCAATCTACCAGAATGTGCATTCATCGGTATAGCCAATTATGATAATAATCATAAGAGTGGCTCTAGTCTGCTGATGGTGGAATTGAGATTGGGATATCAGTCAGCCAAGAACATAACGGCATTGAGCTTAAATAATAAGGTTAAGCATACGATGACTCTTTTGAATGCAGCTGAATTTCCAATTTCACAGGATGCTATTTTTGTCTTTAAGGCAGATGTTTGTCAGCAAGCCAAACATAAGTTGGATGCTTTAGGTCATTCCAATACTTCTAGAAGAAAATGGATAGTAATGAGCCCCGATATCTTCGGAAAAGCTTATATGGCAAAAGAAGATATTCCGTATGTTCCATTGCATAACTATAAAGCAGTATTGGCAAACTTTTGTCGTTTGATAGATTCGCATCTTTGGGATGAAGTGGAAAGGAATTTTGAAACTTGGGGAAGCAAAATGTATAGCAGAATTTCTTACATAAGTCAAGAGCGTGAATTGTTGGAAGATATGCTGCGTAATGTTTGGAATAAAATTGCATCAGAGAAAGATAAAATAGATGCAGATACGTGGGATTATATCAGCCTTATCAAGGAGGATTACCCACATATACTTGGTTAGGGGTGCTGAGTAGTTACCGTGACTGCAATGTGGGTTAAAAATACATAAAGTTTTTGTTATGTTATTTGTGTATTGAAAAAATATTATAACGTTGCAAACAAAAAATTGATAATGAAAAAAGAGCAATATACTGTTATAGACTTATTTGCGGGCTGTGGAGGTCTTTCTTTAGGCCTTTATCAAGCAGGATGAAATGGCATCTTTGCTGTTGAAAAGAATCCTCATGGTGGATACTCCTACTACTGATTGCCAGCTGGTCCGATGGTATCGGATGATGATGTTCGTTACATTGTAGAAAGTATTAAAGAGGCGATTGTATAATCGCCTCTTTTTTTTGTATTAGCCGAACATGTAGATTTCAACTTCGTCCTCTTCCTGCAGGGTTTTCTGCCTTGAGATAAAAGGCACGCAGATTTCGCAGATGACGCAGATTTTGACCTGTTCGGTTTGGGATTTTGCAGATTTCGGGAGATTTTGCTGATGACTTGCAGATTTCTTTCTTTTTTCTTGGTGGTTTAGAGAAAAAAGCGTATTTTTGTGGCAAAGTTGAACGTTTAAAAGGAGAAGATTATGAATATGGTTGCTTTAAGTAATAGGCTTGCAAGTAAGGTTCCTCATTGGCATGAACTCGAAAAGTTAAGCAAGGAAGATAAGATAGAAGTTATTGCCTTACTTTCCATGTCGATAACAAATGCAGAGGAAATCAAAGCACCTGCCGACAGAACAACGGAAATGATAGAACGTTGCTGTGGTTCATGGGTTGGTGAACAGTCGGCAGAAGATATTATAGCAAATATCAACGAAAGTAAAAAGTCAAAGTCAGAACCTGTCAAGTTTGGATGATTATGAATTACTTTATGATGCTCAGTGTAGCGATAGACCGTCTGAGAATATAAAAGCAGTATCTGTGTTTTGCCAGTATGTAACAATATTGCCAATGGTAAATGTTTGGAATGAATTTGCTGTTCAAAAGGCTTTTCTCCGTAAAAAAGGTCAGCTTATTGAAGATGCTGACATAATTATTGGTACTACAGCTATCATAAATAATATGGTTATGGTTACAGAAAACGTTAAGCACATAGGAAGGCTTAATGGTATTGTTGTTGAAAATTGGATGGAAAAATAAAAAATATATTATTGACGCTGTTTGCTGATTGCATTTTGATAGTTGGAGGATAGATTATGGTTGTTTATGTTGCAAACCCACTTTATGATGCAGTGTTCAAATACTTGATGGAGGATAATCGTATCTCTAAGACCATTCTGTCAGCATTGTTGAAGAAGAAAGTTATCGATGTGAAGATTCGCAGGAATGAATATGCAAATCTGACTCGTCGTGAATCTATCTCCATGTTCAGAATCGATTTCGCTGCTACTGTTTTAGATGAAGATAATCAGCCACATTTGATGTTGATTGAGCTTCAAAAGACTTGGCTGCCAACTGAGACTTTGCGTTTCCGCCGGTATCTTGCTCTGCAATATAACAACGAGGAGAATATGCGGAAGGAAGAGCATGGAAAGTATGCTATTCCTATGGTTGCAATCTACCTCCTTGGACATTGTGTCGGTGAGATAGAAGAACCTGTTATATATGTCAACCATCATGCTTATAATTATGATGGTAAAAAAGTAGAGGCGGGAATTCCTGATCCTTTTGTTGAGAGTTTGCAGCATGATAGTATCATAGTGCAGATTCCTTTGTTGCATGGTAGGGTTAACAATCGCTTAGAGAAGGTTCTTTGCTTGTTTGACCAGACGAATGTTGCGGATAATAAAAAGGTGATCAAGGTTGATGATAAGCAGTTTGAGGGTGACAATGATATGGAATATATTGTTCGTCGTCTTCAATCGGCTGCAGCTGATCCTGATATGAGGTATCAGATGAATGTTGAGGATGAATTCTTCTCAATCTTAGAAGAAAAAGATACCCTAATAATGCAATTGAATGAATTGAAGGAGAAGGATGAGATGCTTCGTAAGATGATTAAGGGAATGCAGGAAAATGGCATGTCGCTTGATGAAATTGCTAAGATGTTGAATAAGACAGTGGATGAAGTAAAACAGATTCTTTAGGTAGTATCTTGTAATTGGCAGTTATGAAGATAAAAAGCATAAAGATAGAAAAAATATATGGTAAGTCAGATTATATTAGCTACGCATTCTCCTGGTATCATTATGGATGGATGGGAACAACTGGTTACTAATATTTCTGATTTGATTTCTATTAATGATTAGATTTTGTATTCGTATATGATAACTTTTTTTGTAAAGGTTTACGAAATATAGATATAGACCTATTCGGTCTTTGAATTTCGCAGATTTCGGGAGATTTTGCTGATGACTTGCAGATTTCTTGTTAATTTCTTGGTGGTTTAGAGAAAAAAGCGTAACTTTGGCGGCAGAATGTTGAACTAGAATAAATAGGAGGCTAGAATTATGTATACAACTGGTAATACAGCAAATATGGTTCTTCCATATTGGAATGAAATCAAGAATTGGAGTCGGGAAGATAGAAGTAATCTTGCCGAATTGATACAGATGTCTCTTTATGATGAGGAAGATGGAAATGATGATTTGATAAATCAGCTGTCACCAGAACTCATGAAAGAGTTGGCGGAGTATGCTGTTAAAGAACATCGTGCTGGTCGTTGCTTGACCCAAGAACAAGTAGAAAAATCTGTCATGGAGGCTATGGGATGGAACTGAGATGGTTACCTTTTGCTTCAGAACAACTACGAGCAGATATGCAATATGTTGTTGATAACTTTGGAGAGATAACTGCAAAGAAATCTCTTCGAAGAATTCTTGATAAGGTTAATGAGCTGAGGAAAAATCCTGATATAGGAATTTGGGACAAAAAGTTTTCTTCAGATGGCATTAAGGTTAGGCATCTCAATATTGGTCCTAATATGGTTTTTTATTTGATTGATAGATATGAAGTGGTTGTTATTGCAGTGATGCATTGCAAGCAGTCTTCTTATGTTATCAATCGTGCGATTCGATATGCATTGAAGAATTTTTTTGAATCGTAAGTATTCTTTTACCTTTGCACCCGGAATCACGAAAGCTAAAGTTGGTTAATATACGAAAAAGCCCCAACCTTATGCGGGAACATAAGATTGGGGGAGAAAATGAATGTATGAGATGAGAACGGAAAATTATATGTGGAAATGGATGTTGGTGAGCCACTTCTTGACATCAAAACATGGACACTCCTTGTGGACACCGGGGAGATCTCTGTGGCCTAGGATCTCGGCTTCAGGATAGTCGGTACAGAGACTCTTCAGAAGCTCTCTCATCGCAGCCTTTTGGGCTGGCGTGCGGGTGTCGGCAGGACGACCATTGGCATCCAGACCACCCTCGTAACAGATGCCGATGCTGTGGGCGTTGTAATGACGGGCATGAGCGCCAGGCTCCGACTCCGGACGGCACGGATAAATCACTCCGTCTTTCGTGATGTAATAGTGATAACCGATGTCACGGAAACCACGTGCTAAATGACACGCCTCCAATTCGCCTACCGTGAAGTCCTGGGTGACTCGTGTGGCACTGCAGTGGATGACGATTAAATTGATCTTTCTGTTCTTGTTCATAGGCAACTCTTGTTAATGAATACTGAATACTGATTACAGAATACTGATTACTGATGATGGATTCATTCCTATCCCTTGCAGCTCTGCACGCAGACGGCAGAAGCAATGGCGGTAAGTACTGTGATGATAAGATTGATGATCTTCTTGATGGTTTCTTTTCTCATGGTCTGATGATTTACTAAAACTTGATTTACTAAAACTTGATTTACTAAAACTTGATTCAACTGAAATGTTCATAACTAGGGAGATATCCTAAAAAGGAAGCCCTATCACCCAGACACCCGTTCAGAGCTTGCTTTTGATGATTGTTGCAGATGATTCCTGCCTCTTGATGCTCTCGGAATGCCCCTGACGCCATACGGCTCCCTTCTTTCAGATTTTACTATTCTCGGCTACAGACTTACGTTGTCGTCGCCGCCTCCATCTGTCGTTCCGCTATCCGTGGTTCCACCGCCACCCTGCTGGGTGTTATCGGTGTTGCCACCGCCGCCTTCAGTCTGGCTGCCACCACCTCCGGTAGTCTGGCTGCCACCACCTGATGGATTATCCTTGCCGGTATCATCCGGATTTCCTGGATTCTCCGTTACAGGAGCTGCCAGATTGATGAGCTTGATCGTGGTGTCAAGATTCTCGGTCTTGAGCTCGCCAGTGGCTCTGGCTCTCAACTTCAACCCCAGGATGTACTTCGCCACGTTGTAGTTCTCCTTGGTAGGTGCACCGCCCTTCACCTTCAGTCCGAGGGAGAAAATGGCGATGTCGGCAAACTTCACATTCTTGCCCAAGAGGAGCAACTCCTTGGTGCAGGCAGCTGCATCGGTCAGCATACCGAGGATGGCGCCCTTGCTGTAAGGGGTGTTGTGGCTAGCCATGTGAGCGGCGAGCTCTTCGAGTCCGATGGTCTCATCGGATACTACTCGTGGAAACCATTTGCCGCAAGCTTCGGCAATCTTCTGGTTCGTGTTCTGGTATAAGACAATTCTGATCATAACGTTTAAATGGTTAAATTATTAAAGTTAATCGGCGCTGCGCATTGCCCGTGGTTCTTTCTGAATCACAATGCAAAGATACAACATTCAGAATCCGCCATTCACGGTTTCTCACGTTTACTCACGGTTTCTCACTGATTTTCACGTCTTTTTCTGAAGATAAGCCCGGAAGGATGAATTTCTTCCTATGGCTCGCCCAGATAGTCGAAGATATGGGCTACCTGTATCGGGCTGAATTCCTTCGACCATTTGGTGTAGCCGCTCTTCACCAGAACATCGTGGAGAGGCTTGCAGCGGTTGATCCATCTTCTGAGATGGGCACTTGCCACTTCGGGAGTGGCATCAGGGAAATACTCAAGAGCTAACTCTTGCTTGGAATAACATTTCTGTTCCATATTGATTGAAATTTAAAAGTGACTTGTTTACGATGCCTAAGTGACTTACTTACGAGCCGTAAGTGACTTGCTTAGGATGCCTGAGTGACTTACTTAGGATGCTGGAGTGACTTACTTCCGGGTGACAGGGTGACACCGGTGACAGGCTTTTCCAGAAATCTCTCTCACGTAGGCGGGCGGGAGGCTTTCTGGAAAATTTTTCCTGCCTGCCCGCGTGAGGAAAGTTTTAGAAAACAGGTGTCACCGCCGTCACCCGTCATCAGAATGGAAGATTGCTGCTGGCATCGATTCCCTGGGAAATCTGATAGTTTCTGATCTCTTCTGCCGTACGGATGATGGCGATGAAACCACGACTGTGCTTGGTGCGTAACCTGTTGAATCCCAGGTCGCTGAATGCCTTGCTGATCTTCTGGCTGCTCAGCTTCTGAGTGATGTTGCAGCCGATGATCTGCATCGCTCGGGCTACGGACACAAACTCCCCTGTCTCTCCCTCCGAAGGCTTCCGGAAGTAGAGATCCACCAGTTCCTGTTCGAGGCGTGGCGTCTCGAATTTACTGTTGTGCCGGTTCTGCCGCTCTATCTCTTCATCCGTAAACCAGTAGCGGTAGCCGCTCTTGTAGAGGGCGTAAGCCTGGGCATAGATGCCGGGATGATTGAAGGGATGCAGGCGAGGGGAGACGATGCTCTCTACCTCGAAAGGCAGCCAGCGGCGGGTACCCGTAGGATCGTTCAGAAACTCGGGATTGTTGCCCGTACCGCAGAAGCTATTGATATGCTTGCGCTGCTCGGCATAGTGGGCATAGGCGGCTCGCTCGTTGATATACTGCATCGTCACCGCAGCCTTCAGCTGGTTCATCTCCGAGGCAGACATCGTATCCAGCTCCTCGCAGCAGATGAGGGCGTACTGCGAGAGGGCGATGAGATCATCCTTCGTCATTCGCTTGGCATTGGTCTTCGTGTAGAAGTACTGCTTCAGCTCCGGCGGAAGGAGATGGTTGAACCAGGTGGTCTTGTTGGCACCCTGTCTTCCGATATAGACCAGGATGACATTGTTGACCGCCTCTTCGTCCAGCCAACCTGCAATCATTGCCACGAGCCACTTTTTCAGGCATTCCTCGAAGCTCAGCACGGAGCTGTCGGTATCCTTTACCTTCACGGTGGCAGCGAGTCCGGCGATGTAGTCCTTGTCGCCCTCCTTCCAGGGCGGGAGATGGGCGAAATAATCCTCGAAGGGATTGAATACGGGCGTATAATCGCTCTCGATGATATTGCGCATATCCAACTTGTTTACTTTCGCCGTGAGCGACATCTTGGTCCAGAGCGAGTTGACATGTCGGTCGAGGAGTATCTGCCATTTTGGCGGTTTGTCGGAAGCGGCGGAAGGTGATGCGCCTTCTGGGATTTCCTGGAACTCGTATCGCTGGGTGATGAGATTGTATCGGAGACGGATATGCTCATCGAGAAAAATTCTGATTTCCTCAACCGATGCGAAGCGGTTGTCACTGCCGCCGTTTCCACCGCCTCCACCACCACCTCCTGATGCCTTTCTGCTGGCACCGGGGGTGTTGTCGTAGCACGACTTAATGACCTGTTCCACATCATTATACTCAGGGAACTTCAGGAGAGCCCACTTCAGTACATCGGCATGGGCATAGCGCTTTCTGGCGAGCATATAGCCCGCCCGCATCACATATTTGTTGTGATTGTGCGGCTCGTAAATAATATTGTCGGCTGCGAGTTTCGGTTTGATGATTTGCTCGTAGTAGGTGTTGATGCGGTCCTGTTTCTTCTGTAGCTGATTCTTCTTCGTTGCCTCAGTATGGAATTTTGAAATTTCCTCGGCGGTGAAGGGTTTGGCACAGGATTTGTAGTATGCATCGGGATCGTAGGCGAGTCCGCTGAGCCGGTTGACATTCTTGCACTGAAAGTCGGCTTCTTTGCCAATGAGCTGCTGATAGTAGTCATTGCCCTTGGCGAAGGCAGCGGGGTAGTCATCTCCCTCATAGGGATAGATGACTCGGTGACGATAGCGCTGTATCGGTACCACGCGTAGCGTTGTAATCGGTACCATGCT
>ERZ791891.113-NODE-113-length-47737-cov-4.022881_pt1 | contig 47737 bp, 72 predicted proteins | sample MGYA00510155_ERZ791891 | MGnify/ENA primary metagenome ERZ791891 (study PRJEB30046, sample SAMN00792061) | human gut metagenome | study: EMG produced TPA metagenomics assembly of the A metagenome-wide association study of gut microbiota in type 2... | reverse complement strand
AAGGATAGTATAGGTAAGGATAGTATAGGTAAGGATAGTATAGGTAAGGATAGTATAGGTAAGGATAGTAAAGGGGAGAGTGTGAGAGGGGAAAAAGCCAAACGCTTTGTTCCCCCAAGTGTGGAAGAAGTCGAGCAATACTGTTTTGAAAGAAGTAATAATGTTAATGCTCAGTCATTCATTGATTTTTATGAATCTAAAGGTTGGATGATTGGTAAAAACAAAATGAAAGATTGGAAAGCTGCTGTCCGAACTTGGGAACGCAACCGTGGTCAAACTCAGAAAGAAGTTAAAAATGAATTTGATGAATGGAGGGGGGCATGATGACAAGAGATGATGTCAAAAAAATACTGATGATGATGTCAGCAGCTTATCCGAATTTCAAACCGCAGGACAAAACGGTGACAATTAACACTTGGTACATGATGTTGTCTGAATATTCTTATCAGCAAGCCGAAACTGCATTGAGAATGTATATTGCATCTGACGAATCCGGATTTGCACCGAGCATCGGCCAGTTGATCGCAAAGATGAAAATTGCAGATACTCCGCAGCAGCTTAACGAGATGGAAGCATGGAGCCTTGTAAGTAAAGCAATCCGTAACGGATATTACGGAGCGGTGGAAGAGTTTTTAAAACTTCCACCGTTAGTACAAAGGGCTGTAGGTACTGCGGATAATCTTAGAAACTGGTCGCAGACGGACCTTGACAGCATAGAGACGGTTGTTCAATCCAATTTCTTGAGAGCGTACCGGGTAGAAGCACAGAGAGCGGCAGAAATATCAAAAATGCCATCTGACGTCAAAACAATGATTGAGGATACGTTTCAGAACTCTTATTCGGCTCAAATAGCGAATAAAAATAAATGTTCGGTAAAATCCTTACTTGAAGATAAAAAAACGAAATACGGTCAAAATAACGATATTACAGTGCCTATGCCAAATGATTGGCGTGAAAGATTAGATAAGGGGTGGAATTGATGAATCAATACAAAGTTTTTGTGAATGGGAAAACATTTATGGAGTGTGCAACTTCCGAGGAGTTGACGGAAACGTTTGGTATATCTCCACTGAAAGCAAAACACATGTCTGACGAACACAAGCCGGAAAACGTTGAAATACGTTTGGAAAAGATTGGTGAAGTTAAGAAACCGAAGAAACTAAGTATGACAGCTAGATTTTGTGACAGATTTGGAAAAGAAGCATATGCACAGTGGGTGGAAATGAACAAAAGATATGGTAATAAGGTGAATGTATGAGCAGTAAATTAAGCAGAGCAAAACGGAAGAAAAAACCTAATTATGGCTGGATGCAGTCAGAAATTGATGCAATAGGCGAATATCAGAGCAGAATAAATTGGATGTCGAAAATGTCAAGCAGAGCATACACAAATATAAAAGAGATTTCGTTGTGGGTATTACATGACAAATTCGGATTTGGAATAAAACGATTGAATCGTGTAAATGAACAGGTTAGAAGTTGCGTGTTAAAAAACGATCAGGCTGGAATTAAAGTGGATCACATGATTCTGTACTGCAAGAAAAAAATGGATATTGATATTTATGTAGAGTGTAAGCGCATTCCAAGAAACACAAGATATCAGATCGCAGGCATTGAACACCCGAAAAATCCAAGAGATATGATGGATTATACACAAGCTGCTACGTTAGCCTGTTCACTGGCAATTTGTATGGTGTGTACAGAATTGCAAGAGATTGAGAAGTTCAGCAAGAAGCAGATTCGGAATTTTGTTGGAGAATGCATCGCGCTGATTAATGATTATATTGTAACTGGATATATTACACAAGATGACGTAAAGCAAATTTTGAAAGAAGAAGTTAAATTTGATTTGGCAGGAGGTGTGAATAATGGCTAGTAAAAAAACATTAGTTCCGATATGGGAAAAGGTGACGCTGACTCTTGAAGAAGCAGCAGCTTATAGCAATGTTGGAGTCAACAGGTTGAGAGAAATGACAAATGATCCAAGATGCCGGTACGTGATCTGGTGCGGCAACAAGCGGTTGATAAAAAGAAAAGAGTTTGAAAAATTCATATCGGAAAACATGGAAATGTAGACTTTTAAAGCCTTATGTAGTAATATGTAATTACTGTATTAAGGCTTTTTCTTTTAAAGAAAGGGGTGCGACTAATGGGAAAAAGCCTAAAAGGGAAAGAACTTGGTGTTGGGATTTCTCAGAAAAAAGATGGTAGCTATCTAGGCAGGGTAACAGATCGCAACGGCGAAAGATATTCGAAAACTTTTAAAAAGCTGGCAGAATGCAAAAAATGGGTTGCGGAAATGCAGTATAAAAAAGAACACGGAAATATACTTGACTGCAAAGTGCCTACGGTTACGGCAAGTTTTGAATATTGGCTTTATGAAATTAAAAAAGAGCAAGTCAGAAGCATAACGTTTGTTGCATATGAGGGACGGTGGAAAAATCATATAAAACCGTTCATAGGGGACAAACTTACATCGGAAATATTGCCTGTTCACTGCATAAATATACTACAAAATGCAAAGAAAAAAGGCATGAAAACATCAAGTATAAATAAAATAAAAATGTTATTGAATAGTTATTTTAAGTTCTGTAAAAGAAATAAAATGATAGATGATAACCCAATAACAGAAGATGTATATGCAGTTGGCGAAAAATCTAAGGAAAGAAGATTTCTCACAAAAAAAGAACAAATAGATTTTTTGATTTCTGAAAAAGGAAAACCATACTACAATGCTTGCGCATTTATCCTACAGACTGGATTAAGGGTTGGGGAAATAAACGCGTTGTCTTGGAATGATATTGATTTTGAAAATCGAATTGCGGAAGTATCAAAAAGTGCTAAATATCATAGCAAAGACGGCTGGGAAATTTCTGAGCCAAAAACGGAAAATGCTGTAAGAACAATCCCACTTACAGAAGAAGCAATAAACATACTTATAGATCAAAGAGAAAAGAAGAAAAAACATAAAATATCTAATATTAAATATGCAAATTTGATTTTTTCGAACAAAAACGGGAACCCTATATACTGCGATAATTATGACAAATATTTGAAAAAATATGCAGAGCGTGCAAATATACCGCAGTTTTCGATACATTCTCTCCGGCATACATTTGCTACAAGATGCGCTGGCGCAAAAATGCCACCAAAAGTATTACAAAAAATCATGGGGCACAGTACTATTCAAATGACAATGAATTTTTATGTTCATGCCGATGAAGAGATGAAAACAGAAGAAATGAGATTAATTGAAAAAAGCTTGAAAGTGGTATAATTTTTAAAAATTGGTACTGAATTGGTACTAAATTGGTACTAAATTGGTACTAAAATATAAAAATAGTTTCACGAAATTCAGTAAAATCAAGGGTTTGCGGACAATAAAATCATAAAGCTATGTTCCATGTAGGAATAAAACAGCGCAATTTCGACTTTCTCTACAAAAGTCTGCATATGTCTACAAACTGCATGGTTGCTAGGGTTACAATTGATTTTTGGTATTAACAAAAGTCTACAAAAACGTTTAAATTCGACTTTAAATTGGTACTAAAATGGCACTAATTAAAAAAATGGTACTGAAATTGGTACTAAAATAGTGTAAGAAAATAGCCTTAATACAGTTAAAAAAGTTGGTTTCGGTAAACATATTTTTTTATGCTTATGCATATAATATAAGGGGTGCTTTTTTGTCAATTTCTCAAAAATATTTTTGGAGGTATTGCCATGATAAAAGTGCCGGATTTTACCAAAGATGAAATTAATTACATTTTAGATAAAGCTAACTTTACAGATCAGCAGCGCACATTGTTCCTTCTTCGGAACGGAGAATACAGCTATGAGATGTGTGCCGAGAAAATGAATGTGAGTATTGCCACAGTGAAACGTATAGCAAAGATTATGAATGAAAAAATAAGAAAAGTGATGTGATACTTTTTTGAGCCGATACTGATATGGTATCGGCTTGTTTTTTATGCAAAAATTTAATCAGAAAGAGGGTGACAATGTGTTTTCAGATGAAATTTTAGAGAAAATTTTTAACAGAAAAGAGATGCAAAGGCTTGATTTGCAGACACAATCCTCTGTGATACATGCGATCGAGGAAGTTTTAGAGGGGGAAAAGCAGAATGCAGATGAACAACCAGTATCCGAATAGCATATACAATCCGCAGATACAGCCATATTTCCAATATGGGAATTATGGTGGAAACCAATACCAACAGCAGAGATTCGAACCACAGCAGCAGTTTCAACAGCAAATGCAACCGGTGCAGCAGTCACAATCGACTTTCATAAACGGTAAAATTGTTCCATCTGTTGATGTGATTAATGCAAACGATGTTCCGATGGACGGAAGTGTTGCAATATTCCCAAAACAGGACATGTCGGAAATTTATGTTAAACAGTGGAATGCTGACGGTACAATCCGTACAATGGTCTATAAACCGATTTTGGACGGTCATCCTAGCAATTTATCAAGTGAAGATAAAAAACAGGGATTTGCTACCGTAGAAGATGTCAGAACGGTATTTAGAGAAGAAATAAATGGTCTGTATGGAAAGATAGAAGAACTTGAACAGTCAATCGGAAGATCTGGAAACAAAACCCGGACTTCGGCAACCAAAAAGGAGAGTGCAGAATGAATTTAATGCAGATTTTTAGTCAAACTCCAAAACAATTTATGCAGCAGATGATGAATAACAACAAAGTTATGAGCAACCCAATGATAAAAAATGCAATGTCAATGGTTCAGAGTGGCGATACTCAAGGGATTGAGCAGATGGCAAGAAATCTTTGCAAAGAAAAAGGGCTGAACCCAGATGATGTAATGAATCAGCTTAAAAGCAATTTTAATAGCAAATAGCATAGTAGATGTCTGTATACAATACCTGGGTGACATCTTTATGAATAAATTTTACGGAGGTAAAACAATGTTTAATTCAAACAATACGCCTTTTACAATGCCTGTAATGCCGGCTACTGGCGGTTATTCCGATGGCAATGGCTGGGGTGACGGCGGATGGCTCTGGTTCATCGTTGTTATCTTTGCGATATTCGGAGGCTGGGGAAACGGCTTTGGTAACTGGGGCGGAAATGGCGGTGGTGCAACACCATTCTCCACAAGCGCAGTGACACAGGCTGATTTGCAGCGTGGATTCGATACGCAGTCAATCGTAAGTAAGCTTGATGGCATTACAAACGGTCTCTGTGATGGATTCTACGCTCAGAACACAGCAATTATGAATGGTTTCCACGGAGTAGACAATGCTATCTGCAATCTTGGTTACCAGACACAGCAGGGATTTAACACAACTAACGTTGCTTTGATGCAGGGACAGAATGCATTGCAGTCTCAGTTAGCAAATTGCTGTTGCGAAACAAGAGAGGCAATTCAGGGTGTAAACTATAACATGGCACAGAACACATGTGCGTTACAGAACACTATGAACACCAATACAAGAGATATTATTGAGAGCCAGAACGCAGGCACTAGAGCCATTTTGGACTATCTCTGCAACGAAAAAATTTCTTCCTTACAGGCAGAAAATAATGATCTTCGCAGAGCGGCTTCACAGGATCGCCAGAGCGCACTTCTTACAACTCAGATGGCAGCTCAGACACAACAGATTATCAATGCTGTGAACCCGGCTCCGATTCCGGCATACACCGTTCCATCTCCGTATGGATATGCTTGCGGATGCAATACTGGTTGTGGATGCTAAAAGCACAACAGAATAAGAGTAACTTAACCAAGATTTATCCAAGGTTATGTCTGCTTTAGCAGTATTACAGTGATAAGGGGCAGACTGTTGTTTGCCCCTAAATTTGATTTAGGAGGTAAATTATATGGCAGAATATTTAGCTGTTGCGTCACAGGAAGTGGCTGCTAACGGAAATGTTGTTTTTACAAACACAGCAGTTAAAGGCTCTAACTGTATCCAGCACAGAGAGGGTTCTGGAATTGTTACGCTTAGAGGGCTTACAAATCAGTGCCGGGCGAGATATTTTGTAGATTTTTCTGCAAATATTGCCGTTCCTACTGGCGGTACGGCCGGAGAAATTTCTCTGGCAATCGCAATCAGTGGTGAACCGGTTCTTTCTTCACAGATGATTTCTACACCGGCAGCAGTGGCGCAGTTTAATAATGTTTCGACTGGAATCTATGTAGATGTTCCGAAAGGCTGTTGCTTAAACATAGCCGTTGAGAACACCAGTGGTGTTGCTATTGACGTAGCTAACGCTAACTTAGTTGTAACAAGGGAGGCGTAGAGTTATGGATATTAAAAGAATGCATTGCATGATTGAGAAAATTGCAGAGTGCGCTGAAAGTGAGTTCAACAAAGGGATAGAGAATGTTGACCCGGTAGAGATGGGGCAGGTAACAGACATGCTCAAAGACCTTGCGGAAGCCATGTATTACAGAACGCTAACCAAAGCAATGGATGAATCTGAAACAGATGAGATCATGGAAATGTTCGATAGATACGGCGATGGTGGTAGAAGATTTTACGACAATTACCGATATGCAAACGGACGTTTCGCACCTAAAGGAAGAGGAACACGCAGAGGATATGAGGAAATGCCATACTGGCACATGACCCCGGAAATGTACCATGATTGGACTGACGGGCGAGACATGGACAGAGACAGAAGAGGGCGCATGTACTATTCCGAACCGTCACGCATTTCTGACAGTGCTATGCGTGATTCAAGAGAGGGTAGAAGTGGCATGAGCCGTAAGACATACATGGAGAGCAAAGAGCTTCACCGGGCAAATACACAACATGACAAAGAAGCAAAGATGCGTGATCTGGAAAAATACATGAAAGACTTGAGCGAGGACGTAACAGACATGCTTGGCGATATGACACCGGAAGAACGGTCTATGATTAAAGCGAAGATGTCTACACTGGTGTCTAAAATGTAAAATTCGATAGCCGGGGATTCAACTCTCCGGCTATTTTTGGAGGTACTTATGTTTGAGATTAACGGTATACTTTGGAAAATATTATTTGTGGATGGAAACAGCGAACATTTAATGCGTTCTGACGGCTCCCATAGCCTTGCTGTGAGCGATTGGAACGACAAGACGGTATATTTATCAGATATTCCTAAAAACGGATATTTGCGCAAAATATTGGCTCATGAACTATGCCATTGTTTTTGCTTTTCACATAACATATCTATGCCTATAGAGCAGGAAGAGTATCTTGCTGACTGGATAAGCAAGTACGGTACGGATTTGATATACCTACTTGATGAATTAATGGCAAATATGCAGATAGGAGTTGCATAATGAATAAAATTGATGAACTACTGGAATATATACACAAGACAAATCCGGGAATGACAAGGGAAAGGCTACTGGAAGAACTAAGTGTAAGCACATACACAAGCAAAGCAATTTTGTTTACGATTGAATCTGTAAAAAATGGTCTAGCAAAATTTTAAGCCCCCCTGGGTCTGAATTTTGAGCAAGGATTTCAAAATTGCAAATTTCGATTTTTCGGTTGGATTTTTGCGAGATTTTCACAGAAATTTTTTTCAAAATAACAAGTGCCGCGGAATGTCCTAGTTGATTTTGATACCCCCCGGGGTACCGATTTTCAGACTGAAAAACCAGATCGGCAAATCTTGAAATTTCGTCACGATTTTGACTGGATTTTAAAACGGATTCGTTATTTTTTGACAATTTGAAATAATTCTGACAATTTAGCGCCCTGGCGCGCATGTCACGCGCCGCCGCCGTTGTAGTTCGTATCTAGTTGTCAATAGTATACACTAACAGACAAGCCGGAGTCAATCCGGCAAGATAATGTATTTTGTATACAGTTCTGGCTCCCCAATCTGGGCGCAGAAATCGCGCAAGCAATCAGCCGGGACAAACTGTCGAACAACTTCGCGCCCGCTTCTGATCTGGATAACCTGCGCGCCTTTTTCACCGCAAAACGTGCATTTTTCAATTTCAAAATTATACATGTTTTTTCCTCCTGCTTTTTGTGTTCGATTAATAAACCGGATGCAATCCGGAATGATTGCAAACAGTTCTTTTTTTGAGTATGCAAAAATAAACCTATAAAGCAATTTAAAAAATACAAAATAGGAATATTTTTTCGTTTTTTTGCTGATGCGCTCAGCGTTTCGCGTGTGTGATCTGTTTTTTTCTGGTGGCACACAAGCACCAAAACGCAAGCACAATTATAACCGGCATTGCTTGTCTTGAGCCGTGGAAATTCTAACGCGGTCGCCGCTGCGCTGCATCTGATCTTTTTTTCTAACCGTGTGCCAGATGCAGAAACACACACGAACCGCCATTTTTTACCGCTGACAGCTGCGGAACGCATAAATGCGCCAAAAATTCACCGTGTAGCATATAGCCACGGGATGCCAAAAAGACCGCCCGCCGGAATCGAACCGGGCAAAATAACCATTGACGGCACGACAAAAAGCCGGAATAAATCCGGCTAATTCAAACAGTTGTCGATTTTTTGTGCAAGATGTGGAAATGCTTTTTTTATGTCTTCGATGCTGTCGGCGTAATAATCACCAACAATTTTCTCGAAAATGCGAAGATTTCCGGAATAAAACACGCCCAAATCATTAAATTGTATATCTAATCCTGTCACTTGTTCCGGCTTGTCATTATACCACATGTCAATATTTATTTTTCCCATTTTCATATCCTCCATTATTCAAAAAAAATTTCGATTTCTGCATCTGTCATATTTTCAACTGTTTTTCTTGCTTTTATCGGCTCCATTCCGATTTCCCCGACAAAATAAGCAAATACAATGCTTTCCAAGCTGTGACGTTCTTCTCTGCTCATTTTTTCAACCTTTCCCGCCTGTCATCATCAGCGCAACGGGGCGAATCGTTGCGGACGCCCTTGCGGGCGTTTCGACTATGCTGTCAGCTTTTCAACTGCTTTCTGCTTTCTTTCGTTTTCTTTCTGACTTATACTGGAATCATCAAAAACCACTTTGAACCCGTCAGAAACAATTGAAGCTGCCATTTTGTACGGGTTAATTTTGGGAAAGTTACAAACGTATTCAATTACGATCATTCTAACCTGTCCCATTTTCTTCCCAATCCTTTCAAGATCCTTTTTATAAAATTCAAACATTCTTTTTTCTTTCTCTGCTGCTGCTTTGTTTCTCATAATATTTTTCCATCCTTTCATTGTGTGCCCTGTCTCATCGGTGCAGGTTGGGCAGTTCCTACAGACCGCCGGGCGGCGGTTTCGACTGTTTTAGATTTCCCGATATATACAACCTGTGTATATTCTGTTTGTGGTTCCCTCGCAGCCATTCAGCCACTTTTTGCAGTCGTGGCACATGTCGTTGTACTCGTCCAAGTCGCCACAATGGCTATATTCGTCACACTCTGCCGAATACGGGCAAGTGCTGCAATCATCATCGTATTTTCTACATTCTCTGCTCAAGAGCTTGAAAAGCTCAACAAATCTTTCTTTTGTCATTTTCTTTTTCCTCCTGTGATCTGTTTTTGTGTTTCTTAACTTGGTTACATTATAACGATAACGTGTTATGATTTCAATATGGAAAAATAGACAAAAATAACACGTTATCATTATATGAAAATTGTGCAAAAATAACACGCTAACATTATAATAAAATAACACGATATCTATATATAAGAAATAACACGATATCTATATAAAATGCTTGACACGTTAACGTTATTATGATATCGTTATAAAAAAGAACAGGAGGACAAAAGATGGCAGCAAGCAAGGCACATATAAAGGCAACGGCAAAATATGAAAAAAACAACTATTTCAAAACGCTTGTAAGATTTAAAAAAGAGGACGAAGAGCGTATAAGAAAAGCAGCTGGAAAAAGTTTAAATGGGTTCATTGTTGGCTGTGTTTTAGATGCTATAGACGAGAGCAGAGCAGAAAAAACACCGACAGAAATTTCCACAAATCAGCAAAAAGAAAATCGGAAGAAACTTCTTGAAATTCAAAAGCAAATAGAAGCCAAGAGAGCGGAAAAAGAAAACATTCAAGAAGCAGAAAAAGAAGAAAAAAGAAAGACAACGTTAATAAACGAAAAAAATGTAGTATAACACATAAACAAGCCAACAAAACAGGAGGGAAACAAGATGACAAAAGAGGGAATGAAAAAATATAAACTTTGTAGCAAAGTGACACCAGAGGAATGTTACATAGGAGGATGCGATTGTTCATCCTGTATGTATGCATTCCCAGGTAATGTAGCATTAGACTTAATGCATACAGATGTAACGGCAGATACACCGGATATTTGCAGGAAATGTCACAAATAAAAAGCAAATCATAGCACCTGCTGTTTGTAGGTGCTATTTTTGTCCAGATCAGACCGCATGAAACAGATTGCGAACAAAAAGCGAACTGAAACCGGTACACCTGCCGAACACGCTCAAAGCCTTTATTTGTGCGACTTTGCGAAGCTATTATATTTTTAGGTGGTACAACGGTCGGAACAACAAACGGACACACAGGCGGACACACTAACAGACACGCCCGGACAAGTGTATAAAATTTTGCGTTAAAAATGGAAAAATAGTGGTCAAAAATAAATGCTTTATGGGTTAAAATGCGTGTTTTTAATATGATTTTTGCCATGGTTGACATTTGGTTGACATTTGGTTGCCAGGTAAAAATTTATACCCCTTTCCCCGATATCTTCCCTTTTCCTTTTCTTCCCCCACACCCCTATCTTATCCAATACCTATCTTTTAACCCCTATTCCTACACAGTATATTTTATCTATTAACCCTGTTTTTTTATTATTTTATATTAAACAATAAAATATATTTTATTATATATTTATAATAGGCGCGTATATTGTATACAATAATACTCAGAGTAGTGATAGTAAAAAGTTATTGACAGTTTAAAAAATAAATGCTATCTTGATTTCAGACAATTCAAGTGGCCCCCGTTAGAGTGCTCCAAGCTGCCGATTATGGAGAAAGCATTGGCGGGGAAACGAAAAGAGCAGGGACGGCAAAAAAGTAACTATTCGCTCACAGGTCTTTTACAGATCTGCGGGCGTTTTTTATTTATCCAGAAAGTGAAAAGAGGTGTAAAACATGAAAAGAGCAAACGAGAACAGAGACCAGGCGCAGGAAGTGACGGACGTTCTGGACGTATACGAAAATGATTTTGATATGTATTTACATCTTTTTTGTGAAGAAAATAACATTGATGACCTAAAGAAAGAAAGCCAATCTATTTGGAACGCATGTCTATATTACATATACAGTCATGTGTTTAAAGGTACTAACCAGTTAAAGAGTAAACCGGATTATAACAACGGTTTATTTGTAACTAACAATAATGCATATAACTATGAACTATTGTTAGATATAGTAGATATATATATATATAAACTATGTATGCAGTATGATAAAGAGGTTAGCATATTAGGTTTCAGCACATTAACGGGTATTAATAATCTAACCATTACAGAATGGGGAAATAACAGGGCTAAACTAAGTGACGGAGGTTTTAAGATTTACAAAAAGTTAATGACTTTTAACGAAGAAAGCCTCAGTGATAAGCTGGTGACCGGAAAGCAGAACCCTGTCGGAGTAATTGCAGTACTGAACAGGAGACACGGTTGGGCAAGCCCATACACAAGCGACAGCAACCGGCAAAGAACAGCATTAACCGCTGACCAGCTGCCAAAGTTAGGGAGAAATAAACCGGATGAATTGTGTGATAATCGAACACAATTAGAAGCAGATAACCAATAGCAACAACGTTTTGAATTGTGCGAAACAATACACAATTCAGAAACCCAGTAAATACAAGGGATTGCGGGTTCGGGACTATTCGCAACTATTCGCTAATTTAATAATTTTGCGAATAGTTAAACGGATTAAAAAGAAATTGTATGAATTGTTTTTGAATGTCACACAATTATAGATTGGTTGACCAGATCAAGAGCAAGGGGCCGGGGAGGGGGTTGGAGAAGCTGAGAAAAACCGCCCTACTAAGTCCCACAAGTTCCGACAAAAACAAAAAGGCATAACTGGCAGAGATAGGGATGTACACCCGAAAGTCGTAAGCCTTAACGATTTCTCTGCTGTTATCATAAATAAGGCAAATATCAGAAAGGCGGGTATTAACGATGAATGAATTAAAAATATTTGAAAATCCAGAATTTGGGAAAGTAAGAACAGTAGTAATTAACAATGAACCTTGGTTCTCTGGTACAGACGTAGCTAAAGCATTAGGGTATGCGAAGCCGCAGGATGCAGTATCAAGACATTGTAAGCACTCCGTAAAACACGGAGTACCTGTTGGAAATGGAAATTCGGTTGAGATGAACTTTATTTCAGAATCAGACTTATACAGGCTCACAATGAAAAGCCAGCTTCCATCTGCTGAGAAGTTTTCTGACTGGGTTGTAGAAGATGTATTACCGTCAATCCGTAAGAACGGTGGATATATTCAGAATCAAGAAGAACTTACACCGGAGCAGATTGTAGCAAAGGCTCTTGTGGTTGCAAATCAGATAATTGCAGAGAAAGAAGCAAAGATAACTGAGATGGAACCAAAAGCAGAGTATTTTGACAATCTTGTTGATAGCAGATTGCTGACAACATTCAGAGATACGGCAAAAGAGCTTCACATTCCACCAAAAGAGTTTACACAGTGGCTTGTGAATAACGGATATGTATACCGTGATCGCCACAAAATGCTGAAACCATATGAAAAGCACAGAAAAAATGGTCTGTTTCAGATGAAAGACTTTTCAACACCGTTTGGGTATTCAAATGTTCAGACTTACATAACGGTAAAGGGGAAAGAAACATTTAGATTATTAATCGGAGGTGTAAAAAATGACATTTAACGAATTTCAGACAGGAGTAATGAGAACAGCTAGTGATATCTGCAAGGCGAATAACGAAAACATGTTGCTGAATGGCATCTTAGGTGCAGCAGGTGAATCTGGCGAAATGGTAGATCTGATAAAAAAAGAACTGTTCCAGGGGCATCCATTTGACCGTGAGCATTACATAAAAGAGTGCGGAGATGTTCTGTACTATCTGGCACTGATAGCTGAATCTTTAGGAACCACACTTGAGAAAATTGCGATTACGAACAATAAAAAGCTGTGGGAGCGTTACCCGGATGGATTTGATTCAGAGAAATCACAGCATCGCAAAAAAGGAGATATCTGATGGTAACATTAGCCGGAAGAAGAATAACTGATGAATGTTCACAGTGCGGATTTATTCTGACATGTGAGCTGTGCAGACAAGGGCATGGAATCAACGTAGAACGGTCAAATATCCGTCAAATGGTTGCCTGCCAGATAAAACACCGGGAGGGTAGAGAAAATGTCGGTGACTGATGGAATACTAAAGACGGATTATTCAAAAACGTTTGATGACAAAAGAAAAGCACTTGTTTGCCAGTCTTATTACAAATATGGAAAGGCAAGCAAAAACTTCTCTACCGGAAACGTAGACGCTCTGGGATGCATTGAAAAATGTCTTGAGAAGTTCAAAGAGACAAAGAACACAGAGTATCTGCTGGATTTGGCAAATTATGCGATGTTCCGATACATGTGGCCGCAGAACGGTGAGTTTTTCAAACATACAGATTCTGACGGTTCAGCTGGAATTGTAGGCATGAGCGTAAAAGAGATGGAGGACTTTAAAAATGGCATATGGTGAAAAATGTTGTGGTAATTGTAGGTTTGCAAGAACCGATCAAGAGGATGATTGGATTTGTGTAAACGATAATAGTGATTACTGCTCTGACTTTATAGATTATCTCCATGAATGCCCAGACTGGGAGGGCAGAGATTATGATTAGATGTTTTTTGATTATTGCAAACATAGTAATTTGTCTGCTGATGCTAATTGGTGCCGGAGCAGCAAGCGATTCTAGCGGAAAAAACAATGGATTTTTCTTGTTGGTAACTTTGACATTGATTTCTGCATTTAATGCAGCATACATATTGTTTTGCTAGTGGGGTATGGCGCAGTGGTAGCGCAACGGATTTTGACTCCGCGGTCATCGGTTCGATTCCGATTACCCTAGTTTGGGATGTATATCCGAAAATCCCATACATTTATTTCTCCTTGTTATAAAAGATATGCCCTACATAGCGGTCAAATGTTGTGTAGGGATTAGCCATCGAACAGATGGCATGAGTGGCATCCCTATTTTTACACCTCTTGTTGCGCTTGCATACCGCACAAAATAGTATGCACATCAGGCTATATAGTGTAAAGGTTATCACGCATGACTGTCTATCTTGAAATCCGGGTTCGATTCCCGGTATAGCCGTTTGTGACTTTGACAGTTGGTCACATCCTTTCTAAAGTTTTTTGGTTTGGCGAGCCGGTCATCCATCCGGCTCGTAGCGGAATGTAGCTCAGCCGGTTAGAGCGGTGGCCTTATAAGCCATGTGTCATTGGTTCAAGTCCGATCATTCCGATTCGTCTGTTGATGATCCAGACGAAATAAAATTCCATTTCGAGGCGGTTGGTGCTATGTAATCTCCCCATGTAGCACCAACATATGGAAAAGAGGTAACTATTGGTTGTGTTATGGCGGTCTGTAAAACCGTTCCCATGTGGTAAACATTGTTGGTTCAATTCCAACCTTTTCCATTTCCTACGCTAAAATACCGGTTATGTCGTGGGTGTTGATTCGTGGCGGAATGGGTAAACGCTTAAGCATAAGGCAATCCACACTTTGGTTAGGAACAAGTTGCTGAATTAAAAAGACGGCAAAGGAACATGTATGGGTGTTACCTGTTGCAAAAGTGATTGCTATGTGTGGTTCAAATCCACACCGAATCAATATATGGTCTCAGTGCTTCGTGTATGTTTGACGTTGGCATAAAAGAGTCAGCAAAGGTGATGCATCACCTAAAAGAAACGCACAAAAACAAGGTTGGTTGGCTATGTGCACGGCGATCAGCTAGGAAATGACACACAAAAAGCTGTGATGCGTTTGGCTGAATAATCCTTTGGAGTGTGTGAATCATATCCAGAAATGAGGAGATTATGAAGAAATTTATAATTGTAAAGTATCTTTTAATAGCAGTATGGACTGTCAATACTGCATTTTGTGCATGCAAAACAGGAGAATTGAGCATATATATTTCTGCTGTTGCGTTTGTTGCCGGAATATTGGTTGCGTGTATGCAAATGCTTATTGACCAGAAGAGGAGAAACAAAATATGGCACAGGGAGTAAGACCGATTGACAAAGAAAAATTCTACAAAGGATTGGATGAAGTTCTGACAGGTACAAAGAGCATGTCTAAAGCAGCTAAAGAAATTGGAATCAGCTTGCCGACAGCCAATAAGTATTTCAACATGGTTGTAAAAGGTGAACAGTTGCCGGACGGATTGTTTAAAGAAGATTAGCACGTAGTTGAGTAGCATATGGGAGCGTGTTTGAGAAATGAGCATGGCAGAAGTAATTAAATCAATAAAACATGAAGCACTTAGAGAAGCACAATCGCACGAAATAGGCGGCAGAAATGGTGAGCCTATAGATTGTTCCACTTTAGAAGATGAATCTGTTATTGTGGCGGATAATGAAGCAGACAGGCAAGCGTTAAGAGATTGCTTTAATGGGTGAGATATATGAATGTAATAGAAGTACCGATTGAACACAAAATGTTTAGTGAGTCGTTCGGTGGCTCAATTGACAATTTTATTTTTGATGATTTTGTTTTGCTGTTTACAAAACAAGAGGATATTGAAATTGCACTTCGTGTATTTTTGAAATGTGGAAATGGAGATATAACAGGAACTCAAATACATCTTGTAAAATTACATGAAGATTGGATAAAGAATATTTGTTATGAAGTAGAATTAAGTGATGAAAAAGAATGTGGTTTTAATGTGTTTTGCAACAGTGATGACGAAAAATATTTAAACATAGGATTTTATATTACTGAGATTGCTTTCAAAACAATGATTTATATAATGAATACGCCAAGGAACAGGGTTGTAAAGCCAAAAAAGAAACACAAAGCAGAAAGTAACAGTAAGGCAGGAAACATAAGGAATGATAAAATTTATTTACTTGATGATATAGTTGAATATGTAAATGAAAACGGATTCTCAAATCAGAAAAAAAGAAATCATATAATGGATTGCCCTTGCTGGAGCGTAAGAGGACATTATAGACATTACAAAAGCGGTAAAGTTATTTTTGTGAAATCATATAAAAAAGGTAAAAACAAAGATATGGATCCAAAAACCAGTATATATACATTATGAGGTGTAAAATGGAAAAGGAAGAAATGATTAAGTTTGCGGAAAATTATTCAAGAAATGAAGATGAAAAGAATAAAATAGAATATGAGTTTCTTGATAATTCAAATTTTAGAAAATGTAAATGTGGGAGAAAACCATTATTGTACATTACTCACAAGCCAAATGCTGGACTGAGTTTTGAACATATTTCAGTCAATTGCCCGATTTGTAAGATAAAAGGGAAACTTGGAAGTGAATGTGTATCATTAATTCCAAATAGCAATGATACATTTAAAACATTTCCAGCTGCATTGTCCGCATTGCAAGAGGAATGGAACGACAATCTTTGGAACAAATAAAATTGCTAATTGTATATCACAATATAAATTAGACCGGACATCACCGGGAAGAAAGATGTTCGCTAACCTAGAAAAGTTATAGGCAGAAGTCATTTATACACTTCTGCTTTTTAAGTGGAGGTGTAATCTATTGGCTAGTTCAAGCCTTATATCCACCGTAAATGAGTACGAAAAGTATATAAAAAAGTATGGCATAGATGAAGATGCTATAAATGCGTATATTGAAGCTGCATATGTAGCTATTGAAAATGAAAAGGATATTGAATACGGATTACAGATAACTGAACGTTGTAAACAGATCATAGAGCAGTTTTGCGTTGATATGTCAGACGGTGACATCTGGGAACTGGAAAAATATGCTTTTCAGAATAAGACAGATTTTGAAATTATTGATAAATTTTATTCTGTTTTGCTTCTGGAAGCGAGAAATAAGAAAGTAGACAGCTTTTTCAGATATCTTGAGAGAAAACGCGAACCAAAAGAACGTTTTTACATGCCAAGACGTAAGCAAATCTTAAAAATAGGTCTTGTCGACGCTTTGCAGGACATGATAGATGACAAATACGACATTTTGTGCATCAGCTTAGTGCCTGGAGCCGGGAAAACTACGATCGAAAAGTTTTTTAATGCGGCTGTTATCGGCTGGTATCCTAAAGATTTCAACCTGTTCTATTCTCATAGTGGAGATATTACCAGAATGTACTACGATGGCATGTACGATATCGTGACAAATGCTGATGAATACACATGGAATGAAATCTTCCCAGAATTGCGTGTCACAAGCACGAATGCCAAGGTAGAGCAGTTTAATGTCGGAAAATACAAGCCGTTTCCAAGTGTACAATGCACATCTGTCGGAAGCAAGAATGCCGGTAAAGTTCGTGCTTCAAAATTCCTGTTAGTTGACGATATGATTGGCGGTATCGAAGAAGCCATGAACCCAACAATACTTGATAAGCTGTGGAATAAATACGCCGTAGATGCCCGGCAGAGAAAGATTCAAGATACTGACGGACACAACTGTAAAGAAATCCATATTGCGACCAGATGGAGCGTAAAAGATGTAATTGGGCGCATACAGACAATGTATGAGGGAAATCCAAGGGTGAAAGTGATTGCTGTGCCGGATATAGACCCAGAAACAGGGAAAAGTAACTTTGATTATGAATTTTCTGGATTTACGGTTGAATTTTTCGAAGATCAGCAGCTTTTGATGGATGAAATATCGTACAAATGTTTGTATAAGCAGCAACCGATTGAACGTGAAGGATTGTTGTTCCCAGACGATAAAATCAGACGCTATCTTAATTTGCCACACGGAGAACCGGAGATTATTACAGGACAATGCGACACAAAAGGAAAGGGAACGGATTATTTTGTTATGCCGATTCTTCAGAAGTACGATGAGGATTACTATTGCATTGATTGTGTGTGCGATAATACGGCAGATTACGAAATGCAGTATGAAAATGCCGCAAACATGCTTGTGAATAATAAAGTACAAGAATGCGAATTCGAGCGAAATGCAGGTGGTGATCGTGTTGCTATGGAAGTTAATAAGCGTGTTGAGCAAAAAGGTTGGATATGTAATATTACTGACGTTCCGACAGAGACAAACAAGGAAGCCAGAATATTCCAATGCTCAAACTGGATAATGCAGCACGTTATTTTCAAAGATAAGTCGCTATATACGCCAAAAGAACCGTATGGAGTGATGATGTCATTATTGAAACAGTATTCTGTATCTGGCAAAAAGCAGCTCGACGATGTGCCAGATACTTTCTCGAACTTTGCTGTTCGAATCACAGGAGCAAACAAAGTAGCAAAAGCCGAAGCAGCAATAAATCCATTTATGCGTAGGGGGTATTAAAAATGACGACAAAGGAATATTTAGGGCAGATAAGCAGATTGAATCGGATGATCGACAATAAATTGGTCGAGTTACACCAATATAAAATCATGGCATGTAGTATATCTGCTGTAAAAAGCGGAGAAAGAGTTCAAACATCGCCGGATTTAGATAAAAATGGTGCAAAATTCGCAAAAATTGAAGAAATGGAAAAGAAAATAGATGAAATGATAGATAATTTTGTTGATAAGAAAGAAATCATCATCAAACAGATTGACAGCATCGAGGATGAAGTGCTTTATGACATTTTGTTTTCCAGATATATCGAGAAAAAGACTTTTGAGAAAATTGCATCTGATATGGAGTATTCATTTAGACAGACATTGCGCTTACATGGAAAAGCATTACAAGCGTTCGAAAAAAAATACGGTCATTTATACTTGCACGAAAACATGTCATAGAATGTCACATATATAATTTGATATAATTACAATCGAAGAAATTGACAATGAGTTCTTTTTCAAAAAATATCCCCCCCATACGAAGAAGCATCACCTTAACGGGTGGTGCTTTTTTGTTAGAAAGAAACATTATGAGAGAACCAAGAATTATTAAATGCCCTAAATGTGGTTCGGTTGTTGGCAAGTATTATGGAAAATCCAAACAGAAAGTGATTTCCAGATGCGATAACTGTAGAAAACAGATTATTTACAATCCAGTCACATGGCAATCAGAGATAAAACCGTTGCCAGGCAGAACATGTAGCAGCGGTATGAGATATTAAGAGGTAACACATGAACACACTGCATCTTCAAGACATTGTAAAAGGAAAATACGGACGAAAAATTGCATATACGGATGTTGAAACCATTACACAGGACAATGTCGTAAAGGTTGTTGGTAATTGCATCGGAACTTTTAACTGGAATAAGCATATTATTAAATATCTTTGGGATTACTATAAAGGCGATCAGCCGATACGATACCGTGTGAAAAAAGTTCGTGATGACATTACAAATAGAATCGTTGAAAATCATGCGTATGAGATTGTTCAGTTCAAAACAGGACAATCCTATGGCGAACCTGTGCAGTACATTAGCCGTAAAGATGAAGAAGCCGTAAATAAGGCCGTAGACACATTGAATGACTATATGGAAGATGCAAATAAACAGGAAAAAGACATAAAATCAGGTGAATGGCAGTCGGCAACAGGTACATCATTCAAGGCGGTGCAGAAAACACCGGACGAAGAAGTGCCGTTTAGAATTGTTGCACCGTCACCGATGAATACGTTTGTGATTTATAACAGAAGTACGGAAGAACCGTTACTGGCAGTACAGGATTTGAAAGATGCTAACGGGAAATATTACAAGCTGTGCTATTCCAGTACACATGAGTGCAAAATAATCAACGGAACTGTATCTGATTGGAAATTACATGGATTTGGCGGTATTCCGATTGTTGAATATCCGAACAATCACGAACGAATTTCAGATATCGAACTCGTGATTGATATTCTGGATGCAATTAATAACATGCAGTCGAACCGTATGGATGGAATTGAGCAATTTATCCAGAGTTGGTTTAAGTTTGTAAACTGCGAAGTTGACGAAGAACAATTTAAAAAAATGAAACTGAACTGTGCGTTGGTTGTAAAATCCATGAATAAGGATAATAAATCTGATGTGGATATTATGACACAGGAATTGAATCAGTCACAGTCACAGATAGCAAAGGACGATTTATGGGACAATGCATTATCAATACTTGCTATTCCGTCAAAACAAGGAAACACTGGTGGAGATACACAAGGTGCTGTAGAGTTGCGAAATGGTTGGGATTTTTCCAAGACCAGAGCAAAACTGAAAGACCCGCTGATTGTTACGGCAGAGAAGCGACTGGCAAAAGTTGTTCTGAATATAATCCGCATATATAAAAAGGACTTAAACCTGTCTCTTAGAGATTTTACAGTACAGATTAACCATAGTCCACAGGATAACATGTATACGAAGTCTCAGACGCTTTTACAGCTTTTACAGTGTGGCGTGCATCCACTTGTTGCAATCAAGACAGTAGGACTTTGGGGTGATGCAGAAAAAACATTTTTGCTTTCAAAACCATATCTGGATAATTTATGGCAGACGATTGATGATGTTGATGCACAAGAAAAGAAAGCACAAGAGTTGATGCAACAGATGAATAATCAAAATGCATCGGCTAATCAGTTGAATAATCAAAACGCCATCGCAGAATAGCGGTGGCTATTTTTAGGTGGCTATAAATGAGAGATTTGAGATTTAAAGTTTCTGGTCAGACGATAGAAAAAGAAGCTGGATGCGATTTCACAGGAATTGCAAGCGGAACAGATAACTGGCTGAATCTTGTTTTTTCGTTTGATGCGAGTTGGGCGGGCATGGCAAAAGTTGTCTGCATGAGAGACTCGAACGGAGTTGAAACGAACAGGGTTGTGAATGGCAAGGTTGCGGTGCCAAGTTCTGTGACCAATGGAAAGTTTTTCAGCATCCAGATTTACGGAAAGAGAAACGGACAGCTTGTATCGACAAATAAGCTATTCATTGACCAGACATGAGGTAAATACACATGCCAAGTATAGAAGAATTACTAAACGAAGCAGAATCGCATATGGCAGCACAACCAGTAAATGACGTACTGGAAATAAACCCGGAAACGCGTGAAATCAGTATACCAGATTCTGAAATCATTCTCGGTGTTGAAACTGACAAAAAGGCAGAGCGAAAATATTTCCATTGCCCCAAGATTGTAGGAAACAATATTGATTTATCTGAACTTGAGTTGTATGTGGTATTCCAAAATGCAAGCAATATGGAAGAGGGAAAAGACCGATACCACGTTACAGATGTTAAAACCACATCTGACGGATATATCACTTTTTCATGGGAATTATCCGCAAAAGTTACTGCATATAAAGGTGACGTTCAGTTTGTTGTGTGTGCGATCAAAACCGATTCTAGCGGTGTGAAGCAGAACGTTTGGAATACAACGATTGCGATTGGAAAATGTTTGATTGGATTATCTTCGGATATGTCTGCATCGGAAGAACAGAGTGCATCCGACCTGTATACACAGTTGATTTCTGAATTGAACAGCACTGCGTCTGCAAAACTGGCAGAAGTTACAACTCAGATTCAGACTGTTGGAAACAATCAAGTTTCAAATGTAAACAGTGCAGGAGAAACACAGGTAAATAACGTACAAAACAAAGGAACAGAAGTATTAGCATCTATTCCAGATACTTACACAGAATTAGATACATCTGTAAAGCAATTAAATGAGCAAATAAGAGGAAAAGCACCAGTAATAACAGAAAGTACCACAATACAATCTGGAAGCCCTACTACAGTAACAGACAGTGCAGAAATGCCATTGCAAGATATGGTTATTTATGGAAAGAGTTTACAGAAAACGACAACAGGAAAGAATCTTATTAACGCAGACGAATACTATTCTCAGTTTAAACAGTCTGATGGAACATATAAAGCGAAATCAGTTACTTTAAATGATATTAGAATATCGTTGAGTGAGTTTGTTGGAAAAGAAATAACGATTAGTGTTAAATTAACAGTTGGAGCAAATGTTTCTAGTGTATTTTTAATATATATTAGTTCAGAACAAAAGAAAATTAACGGTTCAGTTATAAGTTCTGGATTGACAGGAAAAAGTATATTAACAATAACACCTGTTTCAAATACAGATTATTTCGTTATTTCATTTGGTAGTGGAAATGATGATGTTATATTTTCGGAATTACAATTAGAGTTGGGTTCGGTTGCTACAAGTTACGAACCATACACTGGTGGAAAGCCATCTCCATCGCCAGAATATCCACAGGAGATAGTGAGTGTTGGTGGAAACGGAAGTATTGGTGTTGAGATTACTGGAAAAAATCTGTTTGGTGGAAAAGCATTTGCTGATAAGATTGTTGAGCTTGGTGGAAGTTTAAATGAAACAAATAAAACAGTAGCAGTCAGTGCTAAACTGATGAGTGATAAAGTAATATACAATTTTCCAGATAGTTCAAAGCAATATACTGTTATACTACACGGAAGTAATAGTTCCGTAGGAGTTTCTACTAAACATGTTAATGCGAGAATCGAGTACAAGAATGGGAGTAAATACATTCTTGAGTTTGAAAACAATGAAAAAGTCATTGTTACAACACAAAAAAACGCAGTTGGGTTAATAAGCAATTATAATAATGGAACTACAATATTTGACTACGAACGTTGTGGCATATTTGAAGGTGTTTTAAAAGAAACAGATTTCGAACCCTACAAACAACCACAATCTCTCCAAATCGCAACTCCAACAGGACTTCCTGCAATCCAAGTTCCATCCGACACATCTGGAATAACATACACTGACGCAGACGGGCAGGCATGGATTTCTGATGAAATTGATTTTTCAAAAGGTAAATACATCCAGAGGGTTTGGAAGGCAGAGTTTGATGGGAGTGAAGATGAGAAGTGGTTAAAAGGTGATGCAAACTATATAAGTAATGAATGTTTACCAGTTGTAATGAATAGCAGGAAAGGATTTTGCAATCAGTATATAGTAGGCAACAATATACGTGGTATAAAAATAGGCGACGGTACTAAGGCACTGATAGTTTTTGACGATTTTTCTGATGAAAATGCATTATCAAATTTCAAAGCCCACCTTGCATCAAATCCATTATCAGTAATGACCTACTTAGATACACCAATAGAAACAGACCTGACAGAAGCACAAATACAGGCATACAAATCACTCACAACATTCAAACCAACAAGCATCATTTCAAACGATGCAGGTGCTCAGATGAATGTTGAGTATGCTTGCGATACAAAAACGTGGGTGACAAATAAAATTAATACATTAATTAAGGAAGCAACTACTTCATAGTGGTTGCTTTTTTGATACAAAAAATTACAAAAAATGCACCCATGCGATAAATGGGAGAACTCAGCAGGAGCGACCTGCGATAACAAAAGCGTGAGTAACGGAGGTAATTATGACAAGAGAACAGGCAAAACAGAATCTTATTTCCATCGGCGTTGCAGAGCCAACAGACGAGCAGATTACAAATTATCTGAATCAAGTAAGTGGCGAAACCAAAAAGGAAAAGGACAAAGTGGCGGAACTCAAAGCGAAAGCTGATAAGGCTGACGAGTTGCAGACCAAAATTGATGAACTGGAAGCAGGAAATCTCACCGAGATTGAAAAGGCTAACAAAGCCTTAGAGGAAGCCAACAAAACCATTGCTGACATGCAGAAATCAAATGCTATCCGAGATCAGCGTGAACAGGCTATGTCCAATTTCAAGATTGATGCAGAACAGGCAAAAACAGTTGTCAAAGGCGATGGCACTCTGGATTACGAAGCTCTTGGAAAAATTATCACTGATAAAGAAACAGCTTCCGCACAGGCGAAAGAAAAAGAAATTGCTGACGGTGGCACAAATCCGGGCGGCGGTTCTGGTAGCGGAAGTGGAAGTGGCGAAGAAAAAACAGCAGATGTGTTAAATGCAGAAAGTATTTCATTTGGAAATGCAACAGCATCTGCCGAAACTAAAAATTATTATGTGATTTAGGAGGTACATCATGGGAAAACCTATTGTAAGAGATTTTTCACAAAGTAAAGGTATTTTAAAATACTTTCCTTATGAGGGAGCTGCTTGTGTAGTTCCTCAGTCTATGGTATCTGCGGCTGACGGTAACGGTCAGAAAATTGTAAAAGCAGGAACACCATATCCTAGCAACGATGCAAAGTGCCTTGGTTACATTCTGGAAGATGTAGACGTAACTATGGGCGATGCACCTGGAACCTATGTATATCAGGGTTCTATTGACAAAACAAAAGTGACAGCAAATGGAGTAACCGTAACGGATGAAGCGAAAGCTGCAACGCCACGAGTTACTTTTTTTGATTAATGAAAGAGAGGTATAAACAATGCCAGCATTACCATTGAGCGAAGCGTTTACTGCCAGAAGTCTGGGAGTAATGTGGGATAACTATGAGAAAACATTAGGTTCTGCACCATATCTTGGTAGACAGAAGTTTGGAACAAGAAAACAGGACGGATTAAATCTGAGATTCATTAAAGGAAAATCTGGACTTCCAGTTTCCTTAAAAGCATCTAACTTTGATGCACAGGCAGAGTTAAGAGATGTTGGAGGTTTCTCTGATATTCAGAACAACATGCCATTCTATCGTGAATCTTACATGGTTACTGAGGAAGAGGAACAGATGTATGACAATTACAGAAGTTCCGAGAACACAAGTCTTGCGAACGATGTTCTGAGAGAAATCAGTAAAAAACCTATGATTCTGATTGAGGGTGCATTAGCAGTACCAGAGAGACAGATTTGGAATCTGCTTGCTCCGGCAGACGGTATTCCAAAAGTCCCGGTAACAATCGGCGGTAAGAGTTATTACATTGCTTACACCGATGATGATGGTGTGGCACATAAGAAAGACCACTTTGTTGATATTTCCGCAGGTGAAACTGACAAATGGTCCGCATCGGCAACGGCAACACCGTTAGATGATTTGATTCAGACAAGACGTGATTTCGCAAAGAAAACAGGTTATTCACTGACCAGATTCACCATGAATACAGAAACATGGGAATATGTTCTGAAAGCAGAGGACACAAAGAAACAGGTTCTCGGAATCACTGCTTACAATGGCGGTATTCGCTTGCAGCAATCACAGGTAACTGAGTATCTGCGTGGATATGGTATCGAGATTGAGGTATACGACAAACTGTATATCGACCCAACAGACAATAAGACAAAATACTTTGTTCCTACAGGTATTGTATCTTGCCAGTCTGGCGGTATCTATCTTGGAGATTATGTGTTCGGAAAAACACCAGAAGAGAGAAGCGGAAGCCTTACAGACGGAAACCTGTCTCTTGTTGAAACTGGTATTTCCGTATACACATATGCTACAAACCATCCAATCAATACACATTGTGTCGTATCCATGATTGGTCTGCCTACATTTGAGGGAATGGACAGCGTTGTTGTTATGAAAGTTGCGTAGGAGGTGTGTGCTGATGATTGCAGAATACACAATGAAGCGTAATGGAAAATGGTACAAAGCAGGTGACGAAGTGCCGGAGATTAATGCTCCTGCATTTTCTGATTCCAGATATACCAAGACAGACATCAACCGAATGAGCGTTTCTGATCTGCGCCAGATTGTTATGAGTACTGGCGTTGAAAATGCGGACATTATGACCGGGGCAGAAATGAAAGAGTATCTGATTAACCTGTTTGGTCTGTAGGAGGTTGCAGCATGGCATATTCAACTTTGCAGAAAATCAAAATACGGCTTGGTCAATACCATATGAATGAATCTGACGAGGTTGAGTTTGACCAGCCGGAAAAGAATCCTCTGATTGAGCAGCTTATTGAGCAGGTAAACACAGAGATTACACAACGTCGCAATTATCCGGCAAGCTACACGGAAGAACAGATATATGCAGATTTGAAGAAATACGAAAACAACATTATCAACATTGTTGTTTACGATTGTTCACAGGCGGGCGAAGCTTATATGCAGTCATATACAGAGAACGGAGTAAGCAGAAACTGGATAAGTCGCGACGATTTATTTGCGGGAATTTTCCCGTATGTAAAAGCAATATAGAAGATTGAGCGTTACCAACGGTAGCAGGGGCATACAGTATTAGTGGCGGTGGGCGGTATGCAAAGTTTTTTACAGGAGATAACATGAGTGAGTTTTTTTATCAAACATATATGATAGCTCTACCTGTTATTTTAACGGCTCTTCTTGGGTATATAGTCTGGATGCTGAAAGAACAAAAAAAGCAGAAAAAGATTGATGCAGAAGAAAGAAATGCCAGAATCAAAGCTGAGAAACAACTTCGTGAGGACAATAGCAAAGGTACAATGCTTTTGCTTAGAGTCCAACTTATTGGATACCATAATAAATACACAGAACTTGGTGAGATACCGTCATATGAATACGATAATTTTAATGAGATGTATGATGTATATCACAAACTTGGCGGTAACGGCACGGCCACTAAAATGAAGCAGGAAATTGAAGCGTTACATTTAAAGAAAGAAGGAAAATAAAATGGATATTTCACAGGTATCAACAGTCGTTGCGATTGTTGTAATTACTTATCTGATTGGAGTAGCTGCAAAGTTATTCCCAAAAGTAAAAGATAACTACATTCCGGTAATTGTTGGTATTGCCGGAGGCATTCTTGGTATCGCAGGTATGTATCTGATTCCGGATTACCCGGCTAATGATATTTTAAATGCTATTGCAGTAGGCATTATGTCCGGTCTGGCAAGCACAGGAGTAAATCAGATTTACAAACAGGCTAAAAAGGGTTCTGATACAAATGCTTGATATTAATAAACAGCGTATGCAGTATTCACTGCAAGGACAGCGGTTTACGATATATGACCGTGACGATGACGGGAATATAATCTACACATCCTATACGGATTCTGACGGAAACAAAATCTATTATCTTGATGATAATGGAAATAAGATTCCTCAGAACATCGAAGAAAAAACTGGCTTTTCTGAGCCAGTTACTTTTTCTGCAAATATCAGTAACAAACTGAGTGAGGTGCTTGTAAAAGAGTTCGGTATTGATGATAGTTCATCATACTGCCAGATTGTTACAAACAAAGGATATTTGCCAATTAAGTCCGGGGACTACATCTGGAAAAAATCAAATGTCGGCAGAGATGCAGACGGATTAGTGGATGTAAACACGGCAGACTACATTGTAAAAGGAGTTGCAGACGAGGGATTAACCGTAGATCTGTTCCTTTTACAAAAAAATGTAAAGTAGGTTTCTTATGGCAAAAAAAGTGATTTCAATGACATTATCAGAAAAATCCATACAGAACGCGATAAAACAGCTTAGAGACTACCAAAACAGCCTAGAGTATAAATGTAGCCTACTGGCACAGAAACTGGCTGAACGTGGCGTAGAAATTGCAAGAGCACAGGTGTATGACCTTGATGCAGTGTTCACAACAGAATTGTTCAATAGCGTTCATTCGGAATACAAAGGACAGATTGATGGTGGTTCTGTCTGGGCGGTTGTTGCAGGTACAGACCATGCATTATTTGTTGAGTTTGGAACTGGAATTATTGGTTCAGAATCTCCTTATCCGGGTAAATTACCGGATGGAGTATCTTGGCAATATGCAAGTGGAAAGACAATCAGACAGCTTGCAGATGGGCGATATGGTTGGCTTTACCCCAGTGATGATGGAAAGTGGTATTTTACAGAGGGTATGCCTAGCAGACCTTTTATGTACAATACATCACTTGAATTGCAAAGAATTGTTGTTGAAGTGGCAAAAGAGGTGTTCGGATAATGGTTACAGATAATCAATGGGCGTTTGATTTAGGCACAACGATATTTTCTATCGTAAAATCAAAAACGTTGACAGAATTAAAAAGTAAATACCCGGACATATTTGTCACTGACAAAGGAAAAGCAAATGGAAAAGCAGTTTTTCCAACCGTATATATTCAAGAATTGTCCGGCTCTGAGCGTGGCGCAGACCTTGAGGGCAAAAGCATCAATGCAGTGCTTGAAACCATACAGGTTGATGTTACTACAAACACAAGCAGAGCCGATGTGAACCGGGTAATGTACACTGTGGCGAGCATCTTTAAACAGATGGCTTTCACGGTTCAGTCAATGCCAGACTTTGAATATAACGGGGAAACCTACAGAAAAACAGCACGATTCCAAAGAATAATCGGTGCTAATGACAGATTGATTTAGAGAGCCTATGGCTCTTATTTTTTTACACTTTAGGAGGTAAGCAAACATGGCAACAGCAGGAGTAAGCTCACTTGGCATTAAATTTGCATATGGTGTTGAAACAACAGCCGGAACGAAACCGACTGCTTTTACTTTATTGACGCGTATTAATAACATTGGCGAAGTTACGGTAGAACCGGAATCTATTGATGCGTCTGCATTAGAGGACAAACAGACCAGAAACATCGCTGGACGTGACACTGTTTCCGATACAATGGCAGTAGAAGTCAATAAAACCAATGAAACAATTGCACAGTGGGAAAAGGTGATTTCTGACTATCAGGCATTAACCGGTGGTAAAAGAATGTGGTTCGAGACCATTACACCGGGATTCGAAAAGGCTGAATATGTCGTAGCACAGCCACCGTCAAAACTTCCGATTTCATCGAAAGAACAGAACAGTTTGCTGACTATGACCATAAATCTGATTATTGAGGAAATGATCGGAAGCGATACAGTTGTAGAGCCGACACCGGGGGAATAACTAGCCATTCAATGGAAACGGCTGATTTGAATGGCTATGCCGAACCTACAGCCGATTATGATTTGACTATGTGATAAAAGTTAAGGGGCGGTTTTCGGACTGCCCCTTTCCCTATAAAAAATAGGTGGGAAAGGAAATAAATATGAAAACAATTACAGTAAACGGTAACGATTATACATTAGAATTCACATTCGCAGCAGCAGAGTGTAAAGACCTTGTAAACAGAATGTTCAAGATCATGACAATGTCTTATGTTGCAGAAGATTTAAAAGATTTTGACGAGGCGGTAACTGTAAAAGCAATGCTTGATGGTACTGCAAAACAGGTAGCAGATACACCGGAATCATGCAAAATTGCTTTCTACGCAGGATTGCTTGAGAATAATCCGAAAAATCAGGATGAAGCAATCGAGATTATGCGCGCGTATATGAAAGAGAACAAGCTTTCTTATACGAAATTATTTAAGGAAATTCAAGAGTGGATGGAAGAAGATGGTTTTTTCGACCTGTCCGGTCTGAAAGAGATGATCGAGGAGATGTATCCGGAGACCAAGAAAGAAGAAAAACCGAAAAAAGTTCCTCAGGACCACAAAAGAAAACAAGCTTCCACGAAATAATCTGGTGTGATTTATTTCCGAAAGCGTTTTCGATTGGGATAACGGCTGAACAGTTCAAACACCTCACACCATTAAAGCTAGATATGTGCTTTGAGGGATTTAGAATTTCCAGAGAGCGACAAGATAGTGATGTGTGGAATTGGTTCGGTGCTTACGGAATATCTGCTCTTTGCTTCGCTATAGACCATTGCTTCAATGGTAAAAAAGCTAAAATGGAATACTGGAAAGAGCCATTATTTAGCAATAAAACTGAAAATGATAGCGAAATGTCGGAAGAAGAGATTCAGAGACAGCGCGAAGCGTTTGTTATGAAAATGAGAACTATGAAAGTAAACTTCGACTTATCGCATCAAGAAACAACGGGCGGTAACTAATTATGGTTACCGTCTTTTTTTGTATACAGAAAAAGGTGGTGAATAAAAGTGGCAGATATTGATAACCTTGAGATAAAAATAGGGGCAAATGCGAAAACGGCTAGTAATGCCATTGACAATTTGTGCAATAAGCTTGGTAGGCTTTCGGCATCTCTTGGTAGCGTAAACAGCGGATCCTTGTCTGGAATGGCTAATGGAGTAAGCAGACTTGCATCTGCAATGACTTCTATGAACTCTGTAAAAACCGCAGATTTCACAAGGGCTGCAAAGGGCATTGAGAAAATGGCTGCTATAGATACGGCAAGTCTTAACAGAGCTGCATCATCTATCGGTCAAATTGGAAAATCAATGAATACTCTGTCTGGTATGAGTAAAGCATCTCAAAACGTTGCAGAACTGGCGAAAGGAATTGCTCAGTTAGGATATAAATCATCGACAAATGCGATTGATAATATCCCAAAACTTGCAACGGCAATGCGACAGCTTATGGAAGAACTTTCCAAAGCACCAAGGGTTAGCCAGAATCTTATAGATATGACTAATGCATTGGCAAAACTGGCAAGAACAGGCGCATCATCCGGTAGGGCAGCAAACTCACTTAAAACATCATTGTTGGATTATTCTGGTTCTGCAAAGACTTCAAAAGTTCACACATTCAGTCTGGCAGCTGCAATCGGAAAATTGTATGCATCATACTGGATGGTTATAAGGGCAGCCGGAAAATTGAAAGATGCTGTAAACCTTGCATCTAATCTGACTGAGGTACAGAACGTTGTAGATACTACATTCGGTGCAATGACCGGAAAAGTAGAAGAGTATGCTCAAAAAAGTATTCAGACGTTAGGAATGTCTGAGTTATCTTTCAAAACATACGCCAGTCAGTTCCAGGCAATGGGTTCTGCAATGGGTATCGGAACTAACCAGATTGCCAAAGCAAATGACTTTTTGCAGAAAACAACAGACGGTTATGTTGGTGCATCTGATAGTCTTGCCGATGTATCTTTGAACCTTACGAAATTAGCCGGTGACATGGCATCTTTCTACAATAAAGACCAAGCGGAAGTAGCAGAGGACTTACGTTCTGTATTCACTGGAATGGTCGTTCCACTTAGACAGTATGGTCTTGATTTAACACAAGCAACACTTAAAGAGTGGGCTATGAAGAACGGCATGGATGCGGACATAGAATCTATGTCACAGGCAGAAAAAACGATGCTGAGATATCAGTACGTTATGGCAAACACGACAGCAGCGCAAAATGATTTCAGCCGTACCGCAGATACGTGGGCAAATCAGGTGCGAATGCTTCAGGAAAATTTCAAGAGACTTGGTGCAGTTATCGGTCAACCGATTATAAACGCCTTAAAACCACTTGTAAAGGCTCTGAACGCTGCCCTGTTAGCGGTTACAGACTTTGCAGAGAAAGTATCGGCTGCCTTAGGAAAAATCTTTGGTTGGCAATATGAGGCAGGCTCCGCAGGAATAGCTGTTGATCTGGGCGATGCATCTGACAGCGCAGGTTCTTTAGCTGATAGCACAGATGATGCATCAAAAAATACAAACAAAGCAAATTCGGCAGCCAAAAAACTGAAAAAGACCTTATCCACATTGCCGTTCGACCAGTTGAACAAACTTGCCGATAATACAGATAGTTCCGGTAGCGGTTCTGGTGGCTCTGGCGGTGGGAAAGGTTCTGGCGGTTCTGGAAGTGGTGGAACTGGCGGTGGCTCAACAGGTGGAAATCAAGGCACATGGAAACGTGTTTCTACGATGTTTGAAAGTAACATTGACACACTTTACGGTCTTGGAAAATATATCGGTGACACGTTATCAAAAGCGATGGAAAGCATTGATTGGAACCGGATATATGAAAAAGCAAAAGATTTCGGTAGAGGATTAGCTGATTTTCTGAATGGTTTAATTTCACCAAGACTGTTCGGAAATGTCGGAAAAACAATAGCAAGTTCACTGAATACAGTTATTTATTCGGCACTTTCTTTTGGAATAAGATTTGATTGGAAAAATCTGGGAAATTCAATTGCGACAGGAGTTAATACTTTTTTCAAAACGTTTGATTTCAACAGCCTTGCCAGAACTATCAATGTATGGGCGAACGGTCTGTTAGATACTGTCATTACAATGTTGGATAGAACAAATTGGACTATGATCGGTACGAGGATAGGAAAATTTTTGTCTGATATTGATTTTGCCAAAATTGGTAAAAAAGCAGGAAAAGCGTTATGGAAAGCAATAAATGCAGGTGTAAAAATATTTTCCTCTTCATTTAATAAGGCACCGATTGAAACCACGATTGCATCATTTGTATTGATGCCAAAATTATTAAAAGCTATTGCATCAACAAAAATCATCAGCGGTATGACGAATTTGTCAAAATCCTTTAAAAAAGTATATGACAATTCGATTTTGGTTGTTGGTGCATTGAGAGGAAATAAAGATAATACAGATAAATTATCAAAATCATACCCAAAACTTGGGAAATCAGTAGATGTTGTAAGAAAATCTTTCCAGAATTTTAGAGTAGGAATAGAGAACGGGAACTTTTTTAATGGATTATCAGAGGGGGCAAAAACTCTCAGAAATCATATGACAAATCTACAAAAAGGTGTTGTTGGTGCAACTTCCGTATTTGCTCAATTTGCACTTTCAACAAGTGCATTTCACGATTTAGCATCCGGAGCAGATAATGTCGGTGCTTCAATCGCAAAAATAGCGAGCGGTGCTGCTATCGCTGCGGTAGCATTAAAAACTCTTGGGTTATCAAATCCATTTACCGCATTGATTGTAGGAACTACAGCACTTGTGTCTGCAATTGTTGGTATTAATCAGGCAATGAATGAGTTGCTTGACAAAAATGTTGGAGAGTATATTAAGGAATCTTTCTCAACACCGGGCGGAGTGCCAGTTGAAAAACTGTTCAGTTCTGCGAAAAGTGCAATAAATTCTGTCGGTGACAGCTTCAATAGCGTAAGTGAAAAAATACGTGATTTCGAAAACAGCAAAGAAAGTGTAAAGAACGTCATTGTTGAGATTGAAAAAATCCAAGATGCAATGAAAATCGGAGTAACGTCAACAGAAGACGGGGTTAAGAAGTTAAGCGAACAGTTTGACAGTTTGTACGATGCTGCTAAATTAAATCTGGATGCTTACCAAACACTTATGTACTCTACTTTCTCTGATGGAAGTGTTGCTTCTAAAGCATTTGAATCAGCCGGAACTGATATTGAAAAAATCAAAGAGCAAGTAACTGGTTTTTCTTCTGAAACGCAGGAAAAAATCAGGCAGTTAATTGATAAAATGAAAGAACTGTCTAAAACTGATCCTACAAATCCACAACTCAAAGAATTACAATCTGAATTATTCAATTTAATGGGACAGTCAGATGATACTACCAAAGCAATGGATGAATTTGAAACATATATCAATTCAACCAACTTGGATTGGTCTGCATACATTAATGAGGACGGATTGAATGTAGATGCTGTAAACGATGATTTGAGTTCTCTTGTTGGAAGTGTTAAAGACGCACAGGATAAAACAGAAGAAGCATTGATCAATCTTGCTAATTCTGCAAAAGAAGCCGGAGATACAAAAACGTATCAAGCAATCATGGATGGACTTCCGGGTGCAATGGAGTATGTAAAAGAGCAGACTACAACTAAAGCACAGGATATTGCAAATAAATTGCAGACCGAGTATGTTAAAAATATCGGCAGCATAATAACAAAAGCGGGTGATGATTGGGAAGATTTGGATCCATTGAAAAAAGCATCTTACCAGTGGAGCAAAGGAACTTACATACTTGATGTTGTTGGAAAATACAAAGAGAAAACAATAGATCCATTGGACAAAACCATAAGTGACAATTTCGAACAACTTGGAATTGATGGTGCGGGTTACGCAAGCAGTGCCGCAGATAATATTATAGATTCATTGTTTACGACTACTTCGACAGCATCAAGTACCGGAGGTGTTTCTGTATACACTGATGTGTATGGAGATTATAAAGAACTATTTGAAAAACTTGGTGATGATGCATCTGTAGTTGCTGGAGAAGCTGGAAAAGATACTATTGCTGGATATCAAAAAGGTTTGAACGATAATGATGTCGACCTTGAAAAAGAAGCAACAGATGGTCCTTTTAGCAAATTTGTAAATGCTGTCAAAAAATTCCTTGGGATTCACAGCCCGTCAACAGTTTTCGCTGAAATTGGCGGATTCACAATGAGCGGTTTCCTTAATGGATTGAATTCAAATTCCGGAAAAGTTCTTGAATGGTTTTCAAAATTACCTGGAAATATCAAGGATAAGCTTGGAGATGCTAAGGAATGGATTAAGGACAAAGGTAAAAATGCTCTTGAGGGATTGAAAAATGGTTGGGATTCCGTAAAAGAGAGCAAAGTCGGACAGACAGTGCAGAAAATCGGTGGATATGTCAAAGATAAAGCCGGAAATGCCGGACAATGGATTAAATCCAAAGGTTCTGATGCAATTAACGGACTGCGAGCAGGATGGGATTCTGTTAAACAGAGCGGATTTCTTAATACTGTAGGTCAGATTGGCGGACAGGTGTATAAGGGCATTGGAAATCTACGAGACAAAGTTAAGGGGAAAGGAACTGATATTATAAACGGCTTGAAAAACGGATTTGATTCAAACAGTTGGAGATTCTACAATTCATTCTCTGGAATCGGTAATAGAATTTCTAATTCCATCGGTGATATGTGGGGATTAGGACATAGGATAACTAAAAACTTTGCAAACGGTTTATCCTCTGTTGGAATTAAATTGCCACATATTTCATGGACTTCTCGAAGCGTTGGTTTTGGCAAATTCTCTTTTTCAGTTCCATCGTTCAAAGTCAACTGGTATAAAAAAGGTGGTGTGTTCGATGAAGCATCTATGATTGGTGTCGGTGAAGCCGGAAAAGAGGCTGTATTGCCACTTGAGAATAAGAAAACCATGAGTATGATTGCTGAGAGCATCACAAAAAATTCCAGTGGACTTGGAATCAGCGAAGAGCAGCTAGAAGCAGCGGTTGAACGTGGTGTAGCTATGGCAATGATGAATAACCGGCAGGATATCAATGTACAGTGTGTTGCAGAGTTCAAAACATCTGATGAAGCACTGGCAAGAGCAGTATCTAAAGGACAGCAGAAAATTGAGTACAGGATGAAACCTGTACCGTCATATTAAGAGAGCGTGTAATGCGCTCTCTTTTTTAGAGGTTGAAATGTCAAGATATTATACAAATATTAATCAAAAGCCAACAGTAGATAGAATTTTGTCTATTGAAGAAAAATATATGGCTACTGGAAAAGAAGTGGTTGAATACGAGACTGCCGGATGGAAAAACAGTGTTCCAACAACGTCATCGGCAAATTGCTATTTATGGAACTACAAGCGCATTGTATATGCAGATGGGACATCAGAAAAAACACGTCCGACAATCATATGGAATGCCAAAACAAATGGAAATGTAAGTAGCTTAACCACTTATTACCTTGCTTCTGGTTCTTCCAGTGGTGTTACAACAAACACTTCTGGTTGGACAACAAGTGTTCCTACCATAAATGCGTATAGACCGTATTTGTGGAGATACCAATTATTCAAGAAAACAGATGGAAACAACTATCTTGTTTCCCCTCATATATATGAAAAATACGGGACTTCTGGTAATGAAGTGATTTTAATGGTCGGAAATTCAATTATTCCGTGTCCATCAGCACTGGAATATGGATTGCAAGATGTTTCTGCTTCAGAAAGCGGACGTACAGAAGATACAAGAATGCAAAAAAACCGTGTTGGCCAAAAACGTACATTGTCATTACAGTGGGTGGCTAAAAATTGGCAGGAAACATCGTCTCTTATGCTGAAATTCGACCCAGAATATATTTTTGTTTATTACCCAGATATGAAGTCTGGAGATTATGAAGTTCGTGAATTTTATTCTGGTGATAAGAAAACACCTGTCAAATGGTGGTGGGTAGGAAATAAAAAAATGGAAACAGTTAGTTTTGATGTGATTGAGAGGTAGTTCTATGATTACAGTTTCAGATAAATACAAAGAAAGTTTGAAAAATGGAAACAGAAACTTTCAAGTTGGATCTACATTAAAATTGACTGACGGTACAACTATTCCGATTAACAATTCTTGTTTGTGGTCTGGCGGTTTTTCTATTGATGATTCCGTTTCGGAAGATTCTGTATTCCAGATTGGAAGTGCAATCATAAACCAATGCACAATTATTTTGAATAACATCTACGATGATTATACAGATTATGATTTCTACGGTGCTACGTTAAAAACATTTGTTGGGTTGCAGTTTGATGACGGAACTGTTGAATACATGAGAAAAGGTGTATTTACCGTTGTAGAGCCACAATACAACGGTTCACTGATCACATTGACTTGCTATGACAATATGTTTTTATTTGACCAGACATGGGATATTGATGTTGATTTTCCAGTTTCTGCAAAAGAAGTAGTGCAGAAAATGTGTGATAAATGTGGTGCCACTCTTGCAACTCTGGATTTCCAACACTCTGGCTATCTACTGCAAAGACCATCATCGTTAGCAACAATGACATATCGAACAGCTTTGATGTGGATTTGCCAGATTTGCGGATGCTTCGCCAGATTTAACGGATACGGAGAACTGGAAATTAAGTGGTATGACCAGACAACACTTGAAAACCCAGAAACAAACGTAAGTAAAGTGCACAAAATAGAAAGTTCTTATGAAAAGGAACTTGCTACAGATGATGTTGTGATTACTGGTGTAAGAGTGGTTGAAGTGTCACAAGACAGTTCAACGGGCGAAACAAATCAATATCTTTCTGGAACAGACGGCTATGTTGTTTCTGTAGAGGAAAATGATTTTATTTTTGACGGAAATGGTGAAGAAATAGCATCATGGTTAGGCACTCAATTAATTGGATTACGTTTCAGAAACGGTCAAATTACTCATATTTCAGACCCTACGATTGAAGCTGGCGATGTTGTAATCTTTACGGATGAAAAAGGAAACAGTTATAAAATGATTGTTTCTGGCACAACATACACGCTAAACAATTCACAAACTACACGATCTAGTGCGGAAACGCCTGTAAGAAACAGTTCTGAAAGATATTCAAATGCCACAAAAAACTATGTCAAAGCAAGAGAACTTATAACGCAGGAAAAAAACGAACGGGAACGTGCGTTATCTTCACTAAATGACCGCATGAACAACGCTGTCGGGTTTTACACTACAGAAGAGACGGATTCTGCTGGTGGAAAAATTTTTTACATGCACAACAAACCAACATTGGCAGAGTCTAGCATGGCTTGGAAGATGACATCGGAAGCAATGGCAGTTTCTACAACGAAAGACGCAAACGGAAACTTTATATGGTCATCTGGAATAACTGTAAACGGCGATGTAATTGCCAGAATTTTAAATGCTGTTGGCGTAAGCGCATCTTGGATTAATACGGGTGCATTGACAATTAGAGACGAAAACGGAAATGTTATTTTTTATGCCGATGTTGACAAAAAAACAGTAGAAATCACTGGCGCAGCAGTAAAAATCGGTGGAAAACCTGCCGATGAAGCAATAGAAGCAGCAAAAGAAGAAGCAAAAAACTTTTCAAGCAGTACATTAGCTGACTATGCAAATACCGTTGCTCAAGATTTGGAAAAGTTACAAAAACAGGTCGATGGTCAGATTGAATCTTATTACAAAGACTATGAGCCAACCTTGGATAATTACCCGGCTTCTGATTGGACTACTGATGAAGAAAAGAGCGCACATGAGGGCGATTTGTTTTATTGGAAATCTAAGGGAATAGGATATAGATTTTTCTATGATGATTCTGTTGGAGAGTGGAAATGGCAGCTTATTCAAGATACAGACATTACAAAAGCACTTGATATGGCAAGTAAAGCGCAAGAAACGGCTAATGATAAAAAGCGTGTATTTGTTTCTCAACCAGTTCCACCTTACGACATAGGCGATTTATGGTCTCAAGATGGTGGAGATATTCTCACTTGTGTTGTTGCAAGGGTACAAAATAGCATCTTTTCTGAAACAGACTGGCAGAAACGAAACAATTATGCCGACACAGATTCAGTGCTTGAAGTCAAAATGAACAGCGTAACCGGCTCGGAAATACAGTATGCTATATCTGCATCATTTATCATTGCCCCGTCAGATGGATGGTCAACAGAAATGCCAGAGTGGACGGATGGCATGTATATGTGGCAGAGGTCTATGACTCAGAAAGGTGATGATACTGTAGAGTATTCGGAACCAATATGTTTATCTGGCAATCGCACAAAATATCCTGCCAGTATAAAAGCTCTTTCTGATATTGATGCAGATTCTTTGATTGTTGGCACAGAATCTGGTTATCAAATGTTAAAAAGTGGAAATGATTTTGATATATCCTATCCAGTTTTATATGCAGGACAAGCTATTGTGGCTAATGATTCCGGGTCAGAAAATTATACAGAAATTTCACTTAATATTTCGAATACTCAAAGTATTACGTTCCAACAATACGCAAACATATACATCAAAGGCACGCTTGATGGGAAAAAGTTTAAGCCGGTTTCTAAATCTCCTTTAACACAATCAATACCGACAGAAGCTGACGGATATTATTATCTTTTGATTGGATGCTCATATTCGGAAACATCTATGATTTTACAATCAAATCAGCCTGTATATCGGTTTCTTGGTGGTGTATTTAGAAAAATGGGAGATACAGCAGATGATGTTGTTCTTTCGTGGTGCAAAGATAATGATTTGACCTATATTGACGGAGCAAACATCTATGCAAAGTCGGTAAAGGCAGAGCAAATAGATGTCGAAAACCTTTTCGCCCAAAACATTGAAGCAACTAACATGCACCTCAAAGGTGATAGTTCTGTCGATGGAACGATTACCGCCAGAGCATTAACTCTTGGCAGTGGAAAAGAATGTAAGATATTGTGGGGCGAAGCAGTCCCAGCATATGCATGGGGCAATGTCGCTCAACTTGGATACGATGGTGGAGCTGACAATCCGATACATACACTTGATGTTGATGCTGGTGGTATCGCTTTAGTTGGTGGAACAGTTGGATCAGATGGCGAGTCTATTGTAGAAAACTCTGCGGCAATAATGGGTGTAGAGGGGCTTGGAACAGCTTTCATAACTGCGCCGAATGGATTTTATGTAAACGGAACAAAACAATATGATTGGTCTGATTGGCAGACAGAAAACACAACAGACACATGGGTTCCTGTGCCAACAAGTTCTGGAAAGATGCAGCACCGTGTTATCCCGACAGATGCTTTTAGTGTAAAAACAAACGGAATTTTTAGAAAATATGGGAAAGTTGTTACTGCTAGATTCTACGGGACATCGGTTGATAGTTTACCTTGGGTTCCTGTAGGATGGCATCCGGCAGAAGATATAAGTGTCCCTGTGACGGTAATATACAACAGCAATCCGTATATGGGATATTGCATCATAAGGTTAACTGGAAAAATTGAATGCACTTATTACAACTATGGTTCTAATAAAGGAACGCCAGCAAGTGGCAGCACTATATACGGTCAGGTTTCATGGATTGTTAATTAACGGGCAAATCTATGTGGGAATGAGCCGTTTGCTTAGGAGGTGGACGGCAGTACCACTGCCCGGTTTTTTTTAAGATAGGAGTGATTTTTAATGGCAAAATATAACGTACATGCAGGACATAATCCAGAGGGTAAAATTGCTTGCGGATCATCGGATTTATTGAATGAATCAAGAGAAAACAGATTGGTAAAAGGCGAACTTATCAATTATCTGCGCCAGTACGGAAACACCGTATATGATTGTACGGAGGATAACGGCAAGAACCAGAGGGACGTGCTTGAGAAAATCGTAAAAAAATGCAATGCGCATACTGTTGATTTTGATTTCTCGCTGCATCTCAATTCTGGCAGAAACGATGATAACGGAGATAGTAAGCAAGGCGGTGTAGAAGTACATATAAATGCTGACAACAAGGGAAAGAAAGCTGTTGCTGAACGTATTTTATCAAGAATGGAAGGCATCGGATTTAAGAGACACGGAACAGGAATTGTTATTAATCCAAAATTATACGTTCTGAATCATACGAACGCACCGGCATTGCTTATTGAAATTTGTTACGTTGATGATCGTGACGATTACAATCAGTATAATAAAGTCGGCTATAAAGCCGTTGCAAAAGCAATTGCGGAGGGAATTATGAATACAACTATTTCAAACGGAATCAAGGACGGCCTGGCAGACCAGAAAGCATCTGACGGCAACTGGTATTACTACAGAAATGGCAGCATTGCCACAGATATCACCACTGTTGCACAGAATAAAAATGGTTGGTGGTATGTAAAGAATGGCAAGGTTGACTTCTCTGCAAACACTGTTGCAAAGAATGAAAATGGATGGTGGCATATCGTAAACGGCAAAGTTGACTTCAATTCAAACACGATCGCCAAGAACGAAAACGGATGGTGGAAAATTACCAACGGAAAAGTTGACTTCAACTATACCGGTGTTGCAAAAAACGAAAATGGTTGGTGGCGTGTAGAAAATGGAAAAGTTAATTTCGATTACAACGGAATCGCCCAAAATGAAAACGGTGTCTGGTACATCAAAGGTGGCAAAGTAGATTTTGACTATACCGGTGCAGCAACCGTAAAAGTTGTAAATGGAAAAGTGCAGATTGGATAATCGGATTGAGGGGCGTTTTGCCCCTCTTTTTTTGTTTCTATTTTATTGACGTTATCCATTTGATGTGTCATACTAACAATATAATTCAAATAGGGGGAATAATACCATGAAAAAGAAAATTGTTTCATTATTAATTGTATCTTGCATTATTTTATCTTCTGCAATTGGTTGTGGTAGTAAAAACGAAACACAATCAAAAGATAACAGTACAAGTGCCCAAACAAATCAGGTTGCATCTGAATCCAAGGAATCTGAACCGGAGGAAGAAAGCAACAAAGATTTTGATGGTTCTGGAATGTCAGAAATTGGAAACGGAACGTTTTACATTTCAACACCTGGTGGAACATCAGAAGATGGAAATGTTCCTGTATTCTTAGACGCAGAAAGAACAATGATGACAGAAGTTGGGTATAGTGCTAGGGAAATGGACGGTACATCTTACATATTTTTACATTGACGGAATGGAAAATGATAAAGACCAGATTTCCGATACTGACGGTAGCTTGATCATTAATGGAGATATGCTTTCAGAAGGTACTCATACTGTAGAAGTTGTTCAATATGATACTGACGAACCTACTGGAAATGTAATAACATACAAATCCGCTACTTATGAAGTAAAATAATAATAGCAAAAGAGCAACCGTTATTGGTTGCTCTTTTTTCTTCTTTTGCCAAATTATCGACAAAATTTCCTCATTTGTTCGCATAATCTATATTATACTACTGTAAACAAAAAATCAATACTTGAAATAAAAGAACATACGTTCTATAATTATTTCAGAGTAAAATTCAAAGGGGGAATTGCTGTGGATGAAAAAGAAGAAATTGTTAAAATGTTAGATCAGTTAAAAAATCCGGAGTGGATTCATTTTATTTATGTTCTAATAAAAGGTTTGCTAAAATAAAGTTAAAAGGCTGGACTTGCGCAAGTCCAGCCTTTTTATTATTTTTTGTTTTCAGAAATCATATCAATGAGTTTTTCTAAGCTATCCCATCCAGAATCATCTAAATTAGCCAAAGCGTTAATCAATCTCCTTTTAAATGAATCTTCATCAGACTTCAATACTTCTGAAATCATTTTAGAAATTTGTTCACTTTTTGAAATTGGAATAAACATTTCTCCGTTCCCATTACGCAACCAATCTTCATTAACAGAAAATTCTTTGCAAATTAATGCAATAGCAGAGTCACTTGGAATACTTCTTCCCATTTCATATGTCGCAACAGTATTCCTTTTTATTTTAATTCTTTCGGCAAATTCTTGTTGCGTCATTTTTAAAGCATTTCTGATTTCTTTTATTCGTTCATTCACATCCACACCTCCTTTTCATAACAAATTCTAACACATGTTGTTGAAAAAATCAACAAAAATATATTGACAAATGTTTTTTAATGACATATAATTGTTTTACAATCAACAAAGGAGGTGATAAAAAATGGCAAAAGTCGATATTAGACAGGTCAATGATGAAAAAGGAATTTTTACTGAAATTCTCATTGACGGTCACAAAATTGATGGTGTGAGAAACTACGAATTGAAACAGAAAGCAGGAGAAGCACCTGTATTAACTTTGGACTTAAATGCATTTGACATATCAACAGATTTAAAAATGTTGAAGTTAAATCAAAGTACAGTCGGTGAGATTGAAAGCATCAAGTTCAAAGATGGCTTTGAGACAAGTTTCGGATAGGCTCCCATGTTTCAGAGAGCCTATAAAAATTATCTGTTTTTTATAATAGAACATTGATTTGGGTCGTTGCAGCAACCTGTAAAACTTGCATATTTGCAAGTCAATCTTCCAGGGATAAATTTTGGCTTTTCATCTTCTAATGAAGAAGCCGGAATCATTTCCATTGAAACAGAATAATTTTTGTTCTGCTTATCGCAGAATCCGTTGTAGATCATGGTAAATCACCTCCTTATAACTTTGATAAGGAAGATTATACCATAAAAGAGAGGAAGTGAGTTAAATGAGTGAGAAAGAAAAAACTATCGTTGAGAAAATCAAAAAAGCAATTCCGAACATGTCAGATTTTGACAAAGGATATTTTCTTGGGAAAGTTGAAAGTCTGGCAGATGCTTCTGATCAGAAGCAGGAAGAACGCAAAGAGCATGGAGATTAGATTTCCAATTAAATTGAATTGAAAGAGGGTGACGATAGTTGAAAATGTCATATGGATACGAAGTTGATGGTAAGTCAATGACTTTGTCAGACAGTGTAGAATGTATGGCACTTCTGATTGCGGAAGAATATTCAAAAGGCGAGAAGAGAATCGAAGAAATTCAGCAACGATGCAAAATCCTTGATTCCCTCACTAATGCACTGTTAGCCATCAAACTTTAATTTGAAAGGAGTAGATATGAGTGATTTTATTGAGAATGCTGTAAGAGATGAACTTACCACAACAGTAGATGGATCTGCGTTTTATGAGAAGCGTCGTAAAAACGGACAAGCCATATGTGATTTGACCATTTCCGTAAAGGAAGTGATTGAAAAATCCGACCTGTCCGTTTCAGAAGCCAAAGGCTTTTTGGAGTATATGAAGATTGTTATAGATTGCTGTTCATATACTCGTTTTCAGAAATAACTTTGATACTACATTCTTTAAACGGATTTGAGTCCGTAATTTCTTTGGCCGTCTTGAGTATAGACAATACTTTGGCAGAGTGAGGATATTCAAGACCGCAGTTAGGGCAAGAAACCGTTTCAGCAGATATATTTTCATCAATTGTATATTTGCTGTTGCAGGTACAAGTTATTTGAAACTTTAAGAACATGGTATTCACCTCTTTTCTATTTATAGGTAAGAGGATTATACCACAGAAAGTAGGTGAAGAACAAATGAACGAATTACAGATTTTTAATTCAGAAGAGTTCGGTGAAATCCGAACGGTAACTATTGATAATGAAATATATTTCGTTGGGAAAGATGTTGCAGAAGCATTAGGGTATTCCAATACAAGAGATGCGCTATCAACACACGTTGCGGACGAGGATAAGAATACCGTCGTGATTTCCGACGGAAAAAGAGGAAACCCAAATCAGACAGCCATCAATGAATCTGGTTTATATGCGTTGATTTTCGGCAGCAAACTTGAATCAGCAAAAAGATTCAAACACTGGGTAACATCAGAAGTTCTCCCAACAATCCGCAAAACAGGTGGTTATCGCAAACCGATGTCAACAGCGGAGCAGATTAAACTTCTGGCACTTGGAAATACGGAACTGAATGAGCGTGTTACTGACGTTGAGAAAAAGATTAATTCATTAGAGAACGACATGCCACTGTACGGCTGCGAGATTGATGATATCAAAAACCACGTTAATCGCAAGGTTGTAAATGTGCTTGGTGGAAAGACAAGTGAAGCATACAGAGATGGAAGTATTAGAAGTTCAGTATTTAAAGATATTTACCGACAGCTGAAACGTGAGTACGGTTGCGTATCATCTTACAAATCAATCAAGAGAAAATGGATTGATGATGCTCACGATCTTATCAATGGTTATGAGGTTCCGAAAGTTCTTGAGGAACAGATCAGAGATGCAAATGCTCAGATACGGCTTGTGTAGGTACATTTAATAAGGAAGTGATAGGAAAATGAAACAGCCAAAACGGTTGACCAGAGACCAGAAAGTAATTCTTTCAGCACAGGGGCTTGTAGCTGATAACTACATGCTTGATAAAGAAACAGAATTTTATCTGGTCGTAGTACATAAATCCACTGGGAAGTCCAGACGGATAGATAAATATGCAGGAGGGAAATACAGATGATAGTAACAAACCCAAACGAACTCATGCTTGTTGAGTTACAGATTCTTAACGTGTTTGGCAGAGAATTTGTGATTGAAGATGGAAAAATTACAGGAATTGTATATGTAGGTGAATAATGGGAACAGCATTTACAGAACTTAGAGACGAAATCAAAAAATCAAAGATTTTCGGTGCATACGAAGCAAGCGTGCGCCGTGGAGATATGCCATCAGAAACACGGACAGCATTAAGGAGTGCCGTTAGCTTGCATGAGATGGATAATGTTGATTTCTTAGATCTGTTTGAAAAGACAGCAAGAGAACACATGTTAGAAGTGTTAGACACGATGCTTCGTGTAGATATTTTAGTTGAAAGGGGATAGAAAGGATGAAAATCGAATTAAAGAAGCTTATTGTTGAAAATTTCATGGCATATCCACATACGGAATTTGATTTCTTCAACAGAACAGTAGTTTCCGGCAGAAATGGAATCGGTAAATCAACCATTGCCACAGCCTATACATGGCTGATGTTCGGTTGCGATTACCAGTTAAAAGATAACCCGGCAGTAAGAAGAACCGTTGACAGTAAACCGGTAGACGACATTGACGTATATGTTGAAGCAATTCTGGATATCGACTGTAAGGAAGTGACTGCCAGAAAGGTCCAGAAACGCAAATACAAAAAAGATGGTGTCGGATATTCTGATGATAACACATATTTCATCAATGAAGTTCCGAAAACGCTCAAAGCATTTAACGAATATTTTGAGATCGATATGAACCTGTTGAAAATGTGCAGCAGTCCGGGAGCATTTCTGAATCAGAAAACAGCAGATATGAGAAGCTATCTGTTTGGACTGGTTGAAAATGTCAATGATATGGACGTGGCAAAAGAAAATTCTGAACTTTCTGCGATTACAGATTTGCTTGAAAAATATTCTGCTGATGAATTAACAGCAATGAATAAGGCAACAAAATCAAAAATTGATAAGGAATTGCCAATCATTGACGGGCAGATCATGGAAAAACAGCGTGATATTCAGTTAAAATCCGACATTGATGTGGCAGAACTGGAACTTCTGAAAAATACGCTGTCTGAGCAGTTGGCTGGTAACATCAAGAAACAGACAGATGCAGAAACACTGGAAAAAGATTTACAGGACAAGGCACAAGGTGTTTTGGATTTGAAGTTCGAATTAAGTGGTTTACAGACACAGGCAAACGACAAAAATACAGAAAAAATCCGTGAGTTACAGCACAAAATCAACGATGCCAATGCATTTGTAGATTCTATCCATGAGGAAATCAGAAAAAATGGAGTTGCTGTTGACCGGATTAAGTCAGAGATCAACGAAAAAGATTCTGCCAGGGAACTGTTGGCAAAGAAGTGGGTAGATGTCAACGATGAAAAATTCGATGATAATTCAACCATTTGCCCGACATGCCACAGAGATCTGCTAGATGAAGAAATCAAACGTCTTGTATCAGAGTTTACGGAAAGCAAGAAGAAACGGCTTTGTGAAATCGAAGCAAGAGGAACAGCGTTAAAAGAAGAAATTGAGAAAGAAAAACCAGTTCTTGCAGAACTTGAATCTGTGGCAGAAGAAAACATGAAAAAACTCAATTCAGTGCTTTCAAAACTGGACGAATATCACAAACAGTTAGATGTCATTCCGAAAGTTGTAGACATTTCAGATACAGATGAATACAAAAAACTATCTGCCGAAATTGATGCAAAAGAAGCAGAAATGCAGAAATCAATGAAAATTGATGATATTCGTGGTCAATTGAAGCTAGAAGAAAATGAGATCCGCAGAAAATTGTCTGAATGTGAAAGCCAGATTTCAAAGTCCGACACATCCGAAGACGAGAAGCGCCTTGAAGAACTTCGTGATCGTAGAATTGATATGGAGCAGAAAAAGGCAGATGCAGAAAAGATTCTTTATTTGCTTGGAGAACTGGAAAAAGCGAAAAACGACAAATCATCAGATGAAATCAACAAGCACTTCGGGGTTGTTAAGTGGCAGCTGTTTGAAATCAATAAATCCGGTGGCTACAAATCAGTGTGCATACCTACTGTTGATGGAAAATCTATTCTTTCAACCATGAGCAATAAAGGAAATCAGATCATCGGAAAGGTTGCTATTTGTAATTCGATTCAGAAAATCAATGATTTATCCGTACCTGTATTTTTGGATGATTCTGAATCATTAGACGTTAAAAATAAGGAACGTGTTTCAAAAGCCGTAGGGTGCCAGATAATCATGTTGGAAGTTACAGATAGCAACAAAATATCTGTGATGGAGGGCTGATATGGGCGACAGATATATTGTGGAAAAAGAATTCGAACATGATGGATATAAATGTGTTGTCATTTTCAACGCATCTGGTTATCGGTGTGGATATGTTGGAGTTCCTGAAAGCCATCCACTGTACAGAAAAAAGTATAGTGATTATCTCGAAATCAACAAAAGAGACATTGAAGATAGAGAAGTAAGCGGTATTTTCCCACTATTAAGTATGATTCTTGATTCCGATGAAAGAGTTCGCATTGAAGCATTTTTTCAAGTACATGGTGGAATTACCTATTCTGGTGGTGGGAAAAACTCAGAATATCCAATCAAAAGTGATCTGTGGTGGTTCGGATTTGACTGTGGACATTATTGTGATGGAAAAGAACTGGAACTTGCCTGCGTTAGATTCCCAAAATATAGGATGCAACTTTTAATGCAGCTTGAAATTGAAAGAAAATATCATGTAAATGACGAGGTCGTAAGAACAGAACAGTATGTTACTGATGAATGTAAAAAACTGGCAGAACAGTTAAAAATATTTGAGAAAAGTGAGGAAAGTTTAAATGAGTAAAGAATTAGAACTTGCAAGAGAATTGGTTAAACAGTTAGAAGAATCAGAAAACGCAAAAAAGGTCAGACTTTCAGAACTAAATCCGGGTGATGTGTTCAAAATTGGAGAGAATGATTTTATCGTTCTGGAACATCATTATGACACTACAACCGTTATTTCAAAAGGATTTATGGCGGAAAATGTCGTGTTTGATGAAGATACACGAGACTACAACAAGTCGAATTTAAAAAAAGCTATTGAAAACGAAATTCAACCGATTATTGAATCCGAAGTCGGTTCCCAAAACCTTGTGGAACACGAAGTTGAACTTACATCCGTTGATATGCAACACGAATTTTGTAATTGCAGTTGCAAAGTAAGACCTATTACGTTTGATGAAGCAAGAGAATACAACAATTTGCTTGCCGACAAAAGCCTTGATGATTGGTGGTGGACATGCACACCGTGGTCTACTGCTGATAGAGGAATGAAATACAGCATCGCCGTTGTTTCCCCGTCTGGCTGCATCGGCCGCAACCGTTGTGACTGCTTCGACGGTGTTCGCCCGGTTTGTATCTTAAAATCTAATATCTTTGTATCGAAAGGGGAT
>ERZ791891.104-NODE-104-length-49678-cov-321.862624_pt1 | contig 49678 bp, 47 predicted proteins | sample MGYA00510155_ERZ791891 | MGnify/ENA primary metagenome ERZ791891 (study PRJEB30046, sample SAMN00792061) | human gut metagenome | study: EMG produced TPA metagenomics assembly of the A metagenome-wide association study of gut microbiota in type 2... | reverse complement strand
AAGCAAGAAATCATGATACTTTTCGCTAGTTTATGATACTTCCATGATACTTCTCCCTTCATTTTCAGAGAAGTCTCATTCTCGATAAAGTGTTGTGTATTAAAGATATAAGTCTTATTCTATACCGAAAAATGAGACTTTGATACTTTTTTCGAGAAAAAAGATTTATACGTGCGTGTAATTGATGGTTCTTTATCGCTTGCGTACTTCCTTCTAAACTTCATCCTAGCCTCATCCCTTTTGTTGAAAGAATCATGTGCTGCTGATACCCCTCCTTTTTATTATAATTCCCCATCACACAACTTTTTTCGAAACTTTTTTGCTAAAAGTTTTGTTGTTTCATTTTTTTTCTATAATTTTGTAGGCAGTTAGCGATAGAAATGTGTAAAAACATGAAAATCGCAGTAAAAGTCTCGAACCACGCCGAGCCTTTCATATAGGTATGATCTTTATGATAGAGGAGAGTAGGGTGGGAAAGAGACACGACATATATAAGGCGCATACTTGGCGCTTTGTTCACGACTGATAGAAACTTCGCAACTTTCAGATACTGTCATGGACTTAGCAACGGTAGGTGTCTACGGGTGTGATTATATCACAGCCAATGGAGTATTGTATACCTATAATAATAGGTAAGATACTCCATGTGGTGGCGTATATCATATCGGCGTGGGCTCTAACGTTGTCTGTTCAGCAGTATCGGGCAATGCGAAGGCCTCTATCAGTGGGACAGACGACAGGCAGTTCCCACGCTTTTTTATGCTCGTATTAACCGATAAACTAATCAGACTTGTAAATAGGGAGCAAGCAGGTCGCAAAATGTTATTAATACGATGAATAAATGGTTGACAAAAAGCCTGAATGTTTTGTCCATGGCAACGCTTGTTGTGGGGATAGGAATGATTTGCTCTTGTTCTTGTGGAAAAATAGAAACACCTAATGATGTTAAATACCTTTCCAAATTTCAAGAAATAAACTTTGAAAGTAATGAAAATTGGTTGACTTCAGATAATCTATCTTTGTATGTAGATTATTCAACTTGTATGGCGCAAGCTTTGAAAACTTCTCCATTTTTTTCAGATATGATACCTTCTTTGACGGCTGCAACAAAGAACTTTTATTCAATAAAAGGTGATTCCATAAAGAAGGAAACTGGGAAGGTGTTTACCCTGCTTAGTAGTATTCAAGAAACTAATTATGCAGATATTTTGACGGCAGCTGAAAATATTGTTGAAGGAAATTCTGAAGGTGTGTTGTTGACAGATGGAGAGTATTATGAACTAACTGTTGCAAAAAGTCATGTTAATGATCCATATTTAAAAGATGTTTTTAGCAAATGGTTGAAAAAAGGCCATGATATATATATTGTAGCAGAACCATATAAAGAGGCATATAATGGAAATGTTTTTGACAAGAAGCGTTTTTATTTCTTGTTTACGGATTCTCGTGTACCTAATAATATATACGACAGAATTTTGCAGTGTGTAGATATGAAAAAATATCCGAATGTTGATATATATCATATGTCTGTTAGTCATCCAACAATAATGGCAGAAGGAACATACTCGAAGCCTGACGGAGACTTGGCTGCTATTGTAGACGGATATGGAAATTTTGAAATTCAAAACTGGAGTATTGATTGGAATAGTATCCAAAACATCTATCTAAATGCAAATGTGGATGAGAATGGAAATCCTTTGCCAACTGGTAAACCGGTAATTTCTGGATTGAAAATTGATAGAAACTCTTTTGGCTGCTTTAGAATTAAAGATATTGCATTAAAGGTTTATGATATCAATGAGCCTTATGCAGAATTCTATGGCAATAAAGTTGCAGGCTTAAAAGCTGTGAAAATGCAAAGTCCTTTGCAAGAAACAACAAATGTTTTTGCTTTGGACGAGAAAGAATTCAAGGCTCATAGCTTGGTCAATATCTTTTTAGATCCAGCCTTTAATGATGTATGTCTTGATGGTTCTCCATACAATTATACAAAAGTGGATATTTGTGTTAATGGTGTGGACTATGTCTTTGATAACTATTCGTCTATGTTTGATTTTCAATCCATAGATGTACCTGGACAGATGAATAGTTCTGTTGCAGAAAGTATTAAGCAATGCTTAACAGATCCATCTATCAAGAAGATGATGGATAATGCTTTAATTTATACAATTTATATTAAGAGTAATGAAAAATAGCTAAGAATATGAGACAGATTGCTACATTAAGTCAATTGCAAGATTTGCAAAATTCAACTTGGATTTATGCAATTGCAGTGTGTTTTATAGCCATTGCGATTGCTTATTTAGTGTCAAACATGATTGCTTGGCAAGGAGGAAATGATAAGTCATATGTCAAAAGAAGAGTTTGGTGGGTGATTATTGGTTTCGTCGCTGGACTTGGATTTTGGATTTATAATGACGTAGTTAACGTTCATCGTATTGCCAATCTTGGCTTTAAGCACATGTATTCACAAACCAATTTGCTGTGTTTGTTTGCTGTGCTTTTGGGGTATTTTGGTATTAGCTTGCTTATTATGGCAACGCTATTTCGTAAGGCAAAGTTTGGTTCAATATTAGGCAAACAACGTAATAAATAAGGATTATGGCAAAGCAGTTTTTTGTATTAGGTATCGGTGGTACAGGCATGAGGTGTATAGAATCATTGATTCATCTTTGTGCCATGGGAATGTTTGACAATACAGATATTCATTTGTTAGCTTTGGATACTGATAAAAATAATGGAAACTTCTCTCGTCTGAAAGAAGTTAAGGAGGCGTATGTCAAAGCAAAAGGTGTGGAGGCTTCCTCACGTGTTGCTTTACAAGATACATTTTTTTCTGCTAATATAAAGTACTATGAGTTTAGTCCTAATTATGAGCATAAAAGTACTTTTAAAGCTGTTTTTGATTATAGTAATACTCAGTATAATCATAATGAAGAAACAGATTTAGCTGATCTCGTTTTGGCAAAAAATGTTGAAGATTTTAATCTCCGCCATGGCTATCGTGCCCAAACCCATTTAGGTTCTATGATGATGTACCATTCCATCATTGAAGCAGCAAAGTCACCGACAAATAATGACTTAAAGTCTTTTTTGGGAGAATTGGCAAAACAGGCTCAAACGGGTAATCCTAGAGTGTTTATCTTAGGGTCTGTTTTTGGCGGCACAGGTGCCTCTTCTATACCTATTATACCCCAAGCTATATCAAAAGCTGCTGAAATTATGACAAATGGGGCCGTTAATGTTTTGAAGAGTGCGTATTTCGGATCAACATTGTTGACAGCCTATTTTTCATTCAAGGCACCTTCTAGCAACGAGTTGGCTAACCAAAAAGTAATAGCTACAAGTGATAAGTTCGCTCTTAATTCACAGGTCGCTATGATGTTTTATGAGGATGATTCAACGGTAAAAAGTACTTACCAGAAGTTTTATATGATGGGCACTGATAGCTTGAACTGGGATCCGATGGCTAAAGACAGAGATAATATTTCGGAGACCATCACCGGTGGAGAAAAACAGAAAAATGATTCTCATTATATTGAACTTTTAGCAGTTTCTTCTGCGTTAAGTTTCTATAATGAGGATGAAAGTGTATTGGTAGTCAATAAGCAAAATGTTAAGACTGATTATGAGTATCGTGCCATTAATAATAATGGAAAATTTGACTTCCAAGATTTTGTGGGACAACAAAGAGCAGAGGAGTTTGCCAAAAAGTTTGGCCTATTGATAATATTTTCGTTGTTCTGCAATGGAACGGATGATTTCGTAGAAAGTGTTCGTTCTGGTGGTGTAAAGGAAATCCAAGAGTTTTTGGATATTAATGTAAATCAGGTGCTGGCTTTGAAAGAATATTTCAATTTGTTCTTTGTTAGGGTAAATGCTAATGGGACTCTTTCTGAGGGATGGTTAAAGCAGATTCATCGTTCAGCAGGTGGAGGCGATAATTTCTTGTTTAATGCAAGTCTTTTCTCTCCATCCGATTTGAAGAGTTTAATGAAGTTGTCTTGGAACAAGAACTTATATAGAACAGAGGGAATTGGCAAAGATAATCATTATTCTACAGGTATTTTTGGTTCAAAGTTTGATTCTTTCAAGAAGCAGTTCTTGCTTACACGTGATAAAGATTCCTCTTGGAAAAATATAACGAATAATGGGGAACAACTTAATAAGTTAATTTACGATACATTGTCTTCACTTTATAATTTCAAATAAGAAAGGGCTATAATATGTCAAAAGCATTGTTGATAAAAAGTTATACGGATATAACTACAGGAACTCAAGGACAATGGAATGAGTTAACTATGGCTCGTTCTTATATTCAAGGAATTGAAACAGGAAAAATCTTAGAGAATTTATCAGCAGATAAATTAGGAAGTTTAATTTCTGGTGTCCCAACTCCATGGGCGCGTGCTAAGTTGTTTAAGTTTGCCCTGCAGACTTTAGCAGCTCCTGATCCGAATATCCAAAAGTCGGGGTTGCAACAGTATTATGAGTTGTTGTTGGGAGAATGGAAAGGATTGTTAGCTGTAATTGCTTTGTATCCTGATAGAATCCGATTTTCCCAACCTGTAGTTATGGATGCGAGGGGCGATGATTATGATATAGCGTCTGCCTTTGGAAGAATGCTGTTTGAAGACAAAGATGTATGGAGTAACCAAGACTTACTACAAAAAAATCCAGCTACTCAGCCATTCATTCAATTGATTTATTACAGGAATCATCTTGTTGGTGGAACTTCACCATTAACTGGTGTCTTTGCTGGCATTTCGTATGATAATTTAGGAAGTGATGCCAGTGATATAAATTGGTATAGAGACGGTAAGTTTGAAGATCCTACTAATTACTTGGATCCAGAACAAGTGCAAAAGGTATATCTTTTTGTTAAGAATCTTAATGGGAATCTTGCTGATTTTGAGAAGAAAATTAATTCTCAACGCGGTAATAAACCTAACGTAGATTTGAATGGATTTAAGGATATGAGTCGTGATTGGGAGCAAAAATTATTAAGTCGCGGTGGAAATAACCTTCGTGACAAAGGACCTATTGCAAAATATTCAAACTTAGAATGTCCATTTTCAATCTTGTTTGATAGTAATGTACCTGTTTATTTGAAGCCTGATTATACCTTTACTTATACTAATAATGGAGAGTATCAGTTAATTGGTGATATCCAAAAGTTATTGAGTGAGGATAAGTATGTAATAGGATTTCAAGAAGATGCTGCGGCAAGACCAAAACTTTCAGATGCTCCAGTCTTTTATTTGTCTGTCAAGGATTTGAAGGATGGTAGTGTTAGCTATTTTTCTTTACCTTTGTCAGAAAAAGGAGTAGATATCTTCAAAAATAGTCTTTCTGGTTTGTTGGGCTATTCTGAAGGTAGTAATACGTCTTTGACTGGAGTTATTACCGATGCTGGTCAATTGGCTGTAACATTGATTGTCGAAATCGATGGTCAAAAGGTTACTTTAAATACTCGCGAGTATGAAATTGATTGGATTACCGATCAAGGAAGAGTTATTATGTGGCCAAACTTCGTTTCAGAAAAATGGAATAAGTATTATCTGTACTCAGAGTTCACTGCTGATGCCAAGGAGCAATTCTTGCCTATATTTAAATGGGGTGGTGAGTTCTTAAAAAATATTGATGGAGAGTTTTGGACAGGAGATTATGAACCAGCTCCAGATCAAGAAAAACTTGTGGATGTAAAAAAGTTAGTTACTTATCCTGCAGGGCAAGGTGAAAACTTGCCTAAGTATAATATCGTAGGGGCAGACAAACCTTTAGCAGGTCTTTCTGTTTCTGTTAAAGATACAGGCAAGGAAGTACATGCTGGCTTCTTGATTTTTAGACCTCAAGTTATTGAGGATAGAACAGCTTTCGAAATGAGGGGAACTGCCACAGTCGGCATCGACTTTGGTAGTAACAATACTTGTGTCTATTATAATGAAGACAACAAAGGTGCTACTCCTGTTCATTTTGAAAACTACCGCTCTGTATTAGTTGGACGGGAGAATAATGACCCGAAAGCAATAGCGGAAAATAATGAATTGTTATTCTTTACGAATTACTCTTCGAATAATGGACAGACAAAGTCATGGCTTCATGAGCATGATAATCGCTATAATTGTTATAATGAATCTTTAGAAGTCGCAGGTGGTGTTCCAGTAAACCGTCCAAATGTTCTAGTAAAGAAAATGGATCAATATGAGATTACAACCCAAGCTGGTATCTTGCATTATAATATGAAGTGGTTGGACGATGATAAAGGTAAGCAAAAGAAGGGCGCTTTTTTGAAATCTATATGGTTGCAAACATGTGCTTATCTTTATACTAATAAGATAAAGCCTACAATGTTGGAGTGGAGTTGTCCTGGTTCGATGATGGAGGCAGACATCAATGAATTGGATAAGATTTACAATAGTCTCTGTAAGTTAACTCCAATAGTTGGTGCTAAGATGACTTTGGCATATCATCAGAATGCTGTTACTGAAGCAGAGGCTGTATGCTCTTATGCTCTCTCGCAGAATTTCGGACTCAATAGCAACAATATATTCTTGGGTATTGATGTCGGTGGTAGTACCAGTGATATACTTTTGCTTGCCAAGGATTCCGATAATGGAAATAAAGCAACGCTTTACAGAGAAAGTTCAGTTCGTTTAGCGGCGGGAGTATTCTTTAATGCAGTTATCAAGTCAGATACGTTTAGACAGGCATTGCTGTCTTTCCATGAAGGTCATAAGACCAGTGTGTATGTGTCGAACATAAAAGAAATATTGACCGAGCCTTCAAAGGCACCGTATTTCTTGAATAGTATCTTTGACCAGTTAAAAACGACAGAAGATTATGAGGAGTTCTATAGTTCGATAGATGTAAATGCAAAATTTGTATTTACGATACCAGCTTATGTAACCGGTATGCTGTTGTACTATTCTGGTATGTTGATTGGTAAAACAATTAAGGCAGAGCATTTGGAACGTATTTCAAGAGTTGATGTACTATCTTTTGGTAAGGGTGGAAGACTTTTTCACTGGTTGCTAAATTCTGCAGGAGTTCGTGCTACAAGAGAATACTATGCTGACTGTCTCAATGCTGGTGTCAGAATGGTGGTTGGTAAAGAACTAGATGTTGTTTATCGTGATGAGATAGCAGCAGATAACAAAGCTGAAGTTGCCAAAGGACTTTGTGATCCAAAAGAGTTGGAAAAGAAGGCTTTTTCTTCAGAGTCTGACATCTGTGGTGAGTCTGGAGTCAAATATATTATGGCTAATGGTGCACCCAAAGAATTGCAAGCAGAAGATGAGTTAACTGGGGATTATTTTGCAAATGAAATGAACAATTTTGATTTCTCAGGCATAGAGAATTTCGAGAAGTTTATGAATATCTTCTTGGATTTTGTCAGTGTAAAAACTCATTTGTATCCGCAGGCAGATAATGCATTGAGAAGTGATTTGGCTGACTTGCCTAATCGAATAGCTAGCTATATTTGTAATAATGATACAGAGTATCGAAAGGCAAGAAATAGTGAGGATGGCAGCTTCCATTATCACCAACCTTTGATTATAGCAGAGGGCGTTTGCTTCTTAGATACTTTAATAAAGAAAGTTTTTGATCAATAAAATGAAGGAACTTACACTATATATAGATAAATGGTACATCATCGGAGCCGTTTGCACCGATGGTGTACCTCGTCTTGTCATCCCTGATAGTAAGGAGGACCGTTATTGGCTGTATTTCTATGAAGATACTACCAATAATGAGATAGTGTATGGAAAAGACAATCAATCTCATTATCGTAATAATGAGCCTCATTATTATGGGGATATATTCTCGAAGATGACCCAAAGTGATTCACATTTCTTGTATTACAATAGAAAGCAAGAATTATGTGATATTTTTAAAGCTTCAAGAATTTTGGCTTCTTTGAGAGAGTCTATGGATATGACGGAGACGGAAACGGTTGAAACTTATGTTTCCTTTTCTAAGGATATTAGTGATGATGCTCGTTTCCTGTTTTTGACAAAAGTATTGGGGCAAAACCATTTCTATGTGAAAGAATCTGTAGCTCGTATTGAGCACTTGACATTGGAGCATTCTGTTAGAAACAATAAACTGAAAGATGATGGCTTTATCTTAGTATTGAATGCTTGTAATGAAAATCTTCATGTATCTTTGTTTAAGAAACAAGAAAAAGATTGTGTGCTTCAAAATGAGATGGTTTTAGATGGTTATGGTCGAGATTTGAGAAGTCGAGCATTGTTGGAGGATGTTGTTGGTTGTATCAATCAACGCACCAATTTTTTGTCATCTTCTTCAGATCTTGAAAAAGAATATCTGAGACTAGAACCCGAAATAGATAATTGGCTTGTAAAATTGGATAATGCAAAAAATGGACGTCCTATTAGTCTCAATAATATCTCGCTCTCGGGAATGACAAATCAATATGCTGTGATGGTCTTGAAGAATGATATTGATTCAAGAACACATGTTATTGTTGATGATGTTGTTCATGAAATAGATAGTTTTGTGAAAAAGTCTAAGGTCAACAATAATGAAGTAAAGGGAGTTGTCTTTCTAGGAAATACTTTCACTAATAAGCAGTTCTTGGAATCGATTCGCTCATGTTATATACTAAATGATGAAAATTATCTATTTTATAGAGAAACGGAACTGCCTAATATAATTGGTGTTTATTCCGTTATTGATTGTTCTCAATTTTCTGCGGAAACTAAGGCTGTTATGGCTAATGGTGAATTGGAGTTGGTTCGTAAGCAAAGGGCTAAAGAGGAAAAGGACCGTATGGACGAAGCTAGGCGGAGAAATCTGGAGCAACAGGAAAAAGATAAGGAAGTGCGAGAGGCAGAACTTAGATATAAAGAGGCAATGGATAATGTTGCATCTTTTGAAAGAAAGCAAAATTATGCCCAAATGTTAGATTGGGCAAATATCGCTTTAACGCATCGTCCTGAAGATAAAGAGGCTGTGGCGAAGAAGGAAGAGGCTACTCGTCTTTTGTCAGAGCAGAAAGTGAAGCAACAACAATATAACAGCATAATACAACGTGCTGAGGCTAGTTTTAAGGAGCATGAATACCAAGATGCATTATCCCAAAGTGATGCAGCTCTCAATTTGATGCCTTCTTCAGAACAGGCAAAGATGTTACATGACAAAGCCCGCAAGGCTTTAGATGATATTGCACAAGTTAAAGAGTATTTGACTCGTGCTGATTTGTTCTTGGCTCAAAAATCATACAATGAGGCTTTGGAGGAACTCAGAAAGGTTCTTTCCTTTGATGACAATAATGAAGTGGCATTGCATAAAACTTCTGAAATCCAAGAGGAATTAAAAAAACAAAATCAAAGAATAGATACTTTAAGACAAATTGTAAATCATCCGAAAGAAAATACTGAGGACTTTGAAAAATCAATAGTAGCTTGTCAAGAGTTATTGAGTATTGATGCCAATAATCAAAAACAATGGACAGAGTGCTTAGCGCAATTGAAAAATGATAGGATAAAGTTTAACGAAAATGAGCAGTTGTGGAATCTGTTAAATGAACAGATACATAAAGCCCTTTTTGATGAAAATTGGCTTAAAGTTGTAGAGTGTGCAGAAAAGGCATTATCCATAAAAAATGATGATGTCTTAGAAAGTAATATGCAAATAGCAAAAGATAAGTTAATGAAACAGCAGAAAGAAAATAGTTTTAAACAACAAATTAATGAAGTGAAGGCTTTGCTTGTTGATAAAGAATTTGATGAAGCAAAGAAACGGCTATCTGCTATGCAAAAAGAGTTTACTGGGCATTCTGCAGAGATGAAAATATTGTTTAAACAAATTTTCGAGGAAGAAACAGCAATAGATTTCTTAAAGAATAAATCGGAAGAAAACTTTTTTGATTCTTCAATGAAGGAGAAAAAAAGAAGTACTAATATAAATAAGAGAAAAATACTGAACGATGATTTCTTTGGTTCTGATCAACTAGAGAACAAAAATAGAAAAACAAAAGTAGCTAAAGATGATTTTGATTTTTAATTGTATAATTTTAAAGGTAATATTATTATGGCAGAAATTACATTGAAAAAGAAAATTACTCTTCGTAAAAAGCAAGAGGAGTGTGCTTTTACTTTCTCTGGTAAATTGAAAGTAAAGTTGTTCTGGAGTTCAGCAACAGATTTGGACTTGTGCTTGTTCTTTAAGAAAAAGGATGGTACCGTTGGGGGAGTGTTCTCGAATGAATATCGTGGTAAGAAGAGCGACTTAGGATCGTTGGACAAGTTCCCTTATATGTTGCATTTGGGTGATAACAAAGAGCCTGCTCCTGGAAATGAAGAGACTGAGCAGATAAATATTGCTAGTCTTGATGAGATAGAACAGGCTTTTGTTTGCATTGTCAACTATGATGCTGCTATCGAGGGAGAGGATGTAACTTACGCAGATGAAGGTGGTCGCGTTGAACTACAGAGTGACTCTGGTGACTATTTGGAAGTACTGGCTGATTCCAAAGAAGAGGGCCATGTCTATTGTGTTTGTTCAATAAAGAACAATGATGGTCAATACGCTTTGAAGAATGAGAGCCGTGTCATGGAATTAGGAACTGCTTTTGAGGAAATTCCAGGTTTCTCTTTGATTTGTAATTCTTAAAAGAATATGGTTGAATTAAAAAGAAAGGTAACTCTTAAAACAAAAAACTCTTCGATAGAGGAGAATGAGGAACCTATAGGTCAAAATCCAATACCTACGAACAGTCGTAAAAAACTGATAGTAGGTTTGGCTGCATTAATAGTTGTAGTCATAGCTGGATTTGTGCTTTTTGGCAATAACCAGTCTACAGGAAAATCTGATGCTATTGTCACAGACTCTTTGACAAAAGATTCAGTTCAAAAGGATTCAACTTTAGCCGATTCTCTCAAAAAAGAGAATTCAAGTGTTGTTTCTAATGAAGAATCTAACAATAAAGAAACTGAAGACATAAAAGACGAAATGCAATCTAAGGCATCCGTACCTGTTGATACAAATGTAAAGTCACAGCAAGAGTCTAATACTGAAAGTTCTTCAATGGGTTCTGTTGAGGATAAGGCTAAGCAAGTGATTCGAGGTATCTACGGAAATGGTTCTGTTAGAAAGCAGAAGTTAGGTAATGATTATGCAGAGATCCAAGGAAAGGTAAATGAAATGTACCGTAATGGTCTTGTACACTAAATTGGATCAGATTTTTTTATTAGGGCAGATGGTTAGACTATATAACCACCTGCCCATAATCTAAACGACTATGATACTATATATAGTATTAGCAATTGTGCTGTGGTTTGTTGTCCCTCTTTTTGTTGATGGACATGTTAAAAACAAAAATGATCGTAAGGCTTGGCGTTTGTTGAGTCGTATCATTGCTGTGTTGATGTTGGTTTTAATGATTTATCATGAATTCTTATAGTATGATGAAAAAGTTGTTGTTCTTTATATATGTTTTGGCATTATTGTCTTCTTGCTCACTAGTAGGAAAAGATAAGCAAGGTGACAATAATGTTGTAACTCCTGTTCAAGAAACTATGATGTCAAATGGATGGGAGTTATCTACACCAGAAGGTGGCGATTTTGATGAGTCTATGGGTATAAAACCTGTATATGGCTTACAAGATAACTATTTTGATATAACTATAGGGCAAGGCTTTAGTGTGGCGGTCAAAATTATGAGTCTGAAAGAGCACAAATGTATTCGTTATATATTTGTTCCTGAAGGTCAGACTGTGACAGTCAATGAAATACCACAAGGAAAATATTATCTAAAGTTGGCATATGGTAATGATTGGATGGTAAAAACTGAGGGGAATCATACTTTAGGAAAATTTACCAAGAATGCTTTTTATGAGAAAAGCACAAATATTTTTGACTTTGGTATGAAAAATTCTACTCAGATTGTTAACTACAAACTAGAAATAAATGTTATTGATGGTTCTGCAAAAAACAATTTCCAAACAATAGCTATAAATGAAACCGAGTTTGAAAATGATTAATGCGGCATTTGTTTGATTTAATATCTTTATAATATGAATAAGAGTTTTTTGTATTATGTTATAGCATTGCTGTTGTCTTTTTGTACGAATAGCTTTGGATTTACAAAATATGTTACTAATAATCTTAATTTAAGATATGAGGCAAATGCGCATTCGTATGTCTTAACTGTAATACCTAAAGGCACTGCAGTAACTATAGATGAAGATTGCAATTGCTCTTGGGTCTTAGTGGAGTATAATGGGTATGTAGGTTATGTTTCAACTAAATATTTATCAAAGAATCCTGTCTCTCACAAATTTAAGCCGAATATCTCTAGACGTAAAATCACATCCTATAATACCTCTAGTAGAGTACGTTCAAATAGAACCCGATATTATACGAATGTTTATGGAAATCGTGTTCAAGCACCGACAAGTTACCATTCAAAACCTGCTGGGGCTACGGCTCTTTGTAGAGATGGAACATATAGTTTTAGTCAAAGTCGCAGAGGAACATGCTCGCATCATGGAGGTGTTGCTAAATGGTACTGATTTTTAATGTAAAAGTAATGTAGAATTATAGATAAATACTATTGTAGATTTTTTTTAATACTTATTGCTTCTTGATTAAAAGATTTTAAGTAAGTAGGGAAATTTGATATTGATAATACGAAGAAAGTGTTGCGTATTACACATAAGCAAAAAATCAATTAAATACAATTATATTATGGAACAAAAACATCATTACACAGGCTTGACCGATGCCCAAGTGCTCGAAAGCCGTAGTAAACATGGTGCCAATATCTTGACACCACCAGAGAAAGAACCTTTATGGAAACAATTCCTAGAGAAGTTTGGCGACCCTCTGATTATCATTTTGCTGATAGCCGGAGTGTTGTCTATCGGCATTTCTTGCTATGAGTTTTGGGGATTGCATGAAGGTGCAGAGACATTCTTTGAGCCAGTTGGTATTTTTGTGGCTATCTTGCTTGCCACTGGTATCGCCTTTATCTTTGAGTTAAAGGCTGATAAGCAGTTCTCGGTTCTCAACCAAGTTAATGACGACGAAATGGTAGAAGTAATCCGAAATGGGAACACAACTTCTATCAAGAAGAAAGATGTCGTTGTTGGTGATATTGTCGTATTGAATACAGGTGAGGAGATTCCTGCTGATGGTGAACTTTTAGAGGCAGTTACCTTGAATGTTGATGAGTCATCTTTGACAGGTGAGCCTATTTGCCATAAGACAATTCATGAACAAGAGTTTGATAAGGATGCAACATTCCCTTCTAACCATGTGATGCGTGGTACAAAGGTGATGGAAGGTCATGGTATTTTCAAAGTTTTGGCAGTTGGCGACAAAACGGAAAATGGTAAAGTCTTTGAGGCAGCCCAGATAGATGATAGCGTTCGCACCCCATTAAATGAACAGTTGGATGGATTGGCAGACTTGATAACCAAGTTGAGTTATATCTTTGCAGCCCTTATCATTGTTCTCAAGCTGATGGTGTTCTTTAATTGGAGTCCTATTGTTTTGACATTGGCGGTTCCTACAGCTATATTCTTCTGGATGGTTATTAAAAAGTTTGACGACTGGAGTTGGAAAGCTGTTGTTCCATCAATCATTGGCTATTTTGTGATATTGATGGGTATGGTAGTTTATTTCCATGATACTTTGATGCCGGGTGAGCAAATAGCTAAGTTGATTACATATACGTTGGATACCTTGATGATTGCAGTAACACTTGTGGTTGTTGCGGTACCAGAAGGTTTGCCAATGGCTGTTACTCTGAGCTTGGCTTATAGTATGACTCGAATGATGAAGACCAACAACTTAGTTCGTAAAATGCATGCTTGTGAGACAATGGGTGCTACGACTGTTATCTGTACCGATAAGACAGGTACTTTGACTCAGAATCAGATGCAAGTGTATGATACCAATTTCTATGGTCTATCAGCTCAGAGTTTGGGTAATGATAAGGATAGTCTGTTGATTGAGGAAGGTATTGCTGTCAATTCAACTGCTTCTTTGGATTATTCTGATGCAGAGGCTGTAAAAGTCTTGGGTAATCCTACGGAGGGCGCTTTGCTTCTTTGGCTCAAGAAGGCTGGCGTTGATTATCTGAATCTACGTGAGTCTGCTGAGGTTTTGGAGGAGTTGCCTTTCTCTACAGAGCGTAAGTATATGGCAACAATTGTTAAGTCTTCCTTGTTTGAAGGCAAGACAATTCTCTATGTCAAGGGTGCTCCTGAAATTGTAAGTGGTTTGTGCAAGAATATCGAGAACAATGTTTCTAAAACTGATATTGAGAATCAGTTGGTTGAATATCAGAACCAAGCTATGCGTACCCTCGGCTTCGCTTATCAAATAATTGATAGTAAGGCTGACGTATTCAAGGATGGTAAGGTTGTGGCTGATAATTTAACCTTTATGGGTGTTGTGGCTATCAGCGACCCTGTTCGTCTGGATGTTCCTGCAGCCGTTGCAGAATGTATGAATGCCGGTATCAATGTGAAGATTGTTACTGGTGATACTCTTGGTACAGCTAAGGAAATCGGTCGCCAAATTGGTCTGTGGACAGCAAAGGATGGTGATAAGAATATTATTACTGGTCCAGAGTTTGCTGCTCTTTCTGATGGAGAGTTGGATAAGAGAGTCTTGGATTTGAAGATAATCTCTCGTGCTCGTCCGATGGATAAAAAACGATTAGTTGAGGCTTTGCAAAGGAAGAACCAAGTCGTTGCTGTTACTGGTGACGGAACCAACGATGCCCCTGCTTTGAAGGCTGCTCATGTTGGTTTGTCTATGGGTGATGGTACTTCTGTAGCAAAGGAGGCATCTGATATTACCATTATCGACAACTCATTTAGTAGTATTGGTAAGGCTGTGATGTGGGGACGTTCTCTCTATCAGAATATCCAACGTTTCTTGCTCTTCCAGTTGACTGTGAATGTGGCTGCTTGCTTTATCGTTCTTTTTGGCGCATTTATGGGCGAGGAAAGTCCGCTTACTGTAACTCAGATGCTTTGGGTAAACTTGATTATGGATACTTTTGCTGCAATGGCATTGGCATCTTTGCCTCCATCAGAGAGCGTGATGAAAGATAAGCCAAGAGATAGAAATGCCTTTATCTTGAATAAGGCGATGTATCAGAACATCTTGGGCGTTGGTGGATTCTTCTTTGTGTTGCTGCTTGTATTACTTTATGTCTTTGAGCATTCGAATATTACGCAGTTAACAGATTTACTCAACATTCAGTTAGGTGCATCTGATGGTCTTACTCCTTACGAGTTGACCTTATTCTTCACCATCTTCGTGATGACTCACTTCTTCTATCTCTTCTGTGCAAGAGCATTTGAGACAGGTAAGAGTGCGCTTCATTTCAAGGGATGCAAGGGCTTGTTGATTATTGCAACTATCATTTTGGCTGGTCAGATTGCTATGGTAGAGATTCCTGGTTTGCAGAATTTCTTCAATGTAACAGGTTTGAAGTTTGAGGATTGGGTAATCATCATCGTAGGTTCTTCACTTGTGCTTTGGATTCGTGAAATCTGGAGTTTGCTAAAGAAAATCTAAAATAAAATAGAAGGAGTTGCGTTATTCTTTAAGATAGAAGGCGCAACTCTTTTTTATCAATTTCTAAAATATATAAAGATATGTCTAAGTTTAAAATACCAGGAGTGTCATTCTCCTTAAATCGGGCTTTAGGTATCACGCAAGCAAAACAAAAGTTTGCTCGTGAGACAGGTATTCCAACCTCAAAGGCAGGATTGGAAAGAAAAATTGGTAAGATGGTTCTGAAGGCATTGTTTGGAAAATAATATGAGTAATAACAATAATAAACAGTTAGGTGAAGCTCCTTGGCTTCATGTAATTATTTCCACAGGATTAGGCACAGGTTTTGTACCTAAAGCACCTGGTACAGCAGGTGCTTTCCTGGCTTTGCTCATTTGGATAGGTCTTTATTATGTCCTTTCTCCGATAGGGTTGATGGTGGCTACAATTTTATTGGTTGTTAGTTCTTTGTTGATTGGAGTCTGGACTGATAATGTGATGGAGAAATATTGGGGGGAAGACCCAAGGGCTGTCGTAATTGATGAGTTCTTTGGAACGTGGGTTGCAGCTTTAGCAGCTGTTTGTGTAGATGGTCCAGCTTATGTCTCAATATCCCTTGCAACAATAGGTTTTGTGTTGTTTCGAGTGATAGATATAACTAAACCGCTTGGTTGCAGATGGATAGACCGGAATATTCATGGTGGATGGGGCTGTATGCTTGACGATGCATTGGCTGGCTTCTATGCATTTATTGTAACATTAATAATCAGATATTTCCATCTAGTAGAATATATTCATGGGACATATAACTTGTAAAACTGTACCTACAACTGGTATCATTGGAGTAATCGCTGGCGATTGCTTCGGGGCTGCGTATGAATTTCATCCGGTAAAGCATGGGGACTTCAATATATACAAAGAACCTCGTTTTACGGATGATACGGTTATGACCTTGGCTGTTGCAAAATGGCTGACGATTGATCCTGAACATACTCATGAGAAGCTCGTGGAGTGTATGAAAGAACTGGGACGGAAGTATATGTTTGTTGGCTATGGGAAGAAGTTCTTGCGGTGGATTATTAGTAGAAAAACGGAACCGTATAACAGCTATGGCAACGGTTCTGCCATGCGAGTAAGTCCATGTGGCTTTTATGCCAAGACATTGGATGAGGCTTTACAGCTTGCTAAAATTTCTGCAGAGGTGACTCATAACCATCCTGAAGGGATAAAGGGGGCGCAGGCTATAGCTGCTTGTATCTTCCTGGCTCGTCAAGGAAAAGACAAGAAGCAAATATGCGATTACGTTGAGGCTCATTTTGAAGGGTACAATCTTCACCGTACTCTTGCAGAAATACGTCCCGATTATGGATTTAGGGTTAGTTGTCAGTCGAGTGTTCCTGAATCTATCATCTCATATCTCGAAGCAGATAGTTATACTTCTGTTATCCGTAATGCCATCTCTCTTGGCGGTGATGCAGATACTATGGCGTGTATGGCTGGAGGAATAGCTGTTGCTACAAGAGGGATGGAAATGCCAAAAGAACTGGCTTATTGTGTATATAATAATGTGCTTGATGATAATCTTCGTCAGATTCTTAATGAGTTTAATTTGTATCTGAAGGAGCATGAAAGGGAATAAGTGTTGTCGATAAAAAATGTGGAGTTGTGTAATCGGTACAGCACTATTGCCAGATAGGGATGACTTTACGATTGGTTGGTTGTATGAATAGAAAAAATATGGAAAATGAAACTATAAATGAAAGATTCCTCGGCACTATCTTTGGGCAAGCTGTAGGAGATGCCTTGGGACTGAGCACGGAGTTTATGTCCAAGCAAGAGGTGGATCGTTTTTATCCTAATGGGATAGAGGACTATTCACAAATCGTGCAGGATGATCATCGACGTCGTTGGCAAAGAGGCGACTGGACTGATGATACCGGCATGATGTTGTGCATCTTAGATTCCTTTGTGGCTTGTCAAAAGGTAGATATTCTTGATATTGCCAGAAGGTTTAAGGAATGGATGATGAACGGAGGCATGGGAATTGGTCGGCATACATATAATGTAATGGCTCTTGGCGACTATACTTCGAATCCACAGAAGGCTGCAGAGATTATCTGGAAGATGGGAAAGAAAAAAGCAGCAGCTAATGGAGCTGTTATGAGAACTTCGGTGGTAGGGCTTATGAAGGACAATGTGGCTAATAATGCAGAGAATATCTGTAAGTTAACTCATTTTGATCCTCGCTGTGTGGGCTCTTGCGTTATCGTTTCTTCTATCATACATGCTCTTGTCTTTGAAGACAGGATATTGGATTATGAAGAGGTGATTGGCATTGCCAAACAATATGATGAACGAATCGCTCCATTTGTTGACTTGGCATATCATGAAGGTCTGGATTCTTTGTGTCTGGATGATGAAAAGAGTATGGGATATACGCTCAGAACTTTAGGGGCTGCCCTATGGGCTTATTGGCATGCAACCTCGTATAAGGAGGGTATCTTGAAGATTGTTTTATCAGGCGGAGATGCGGATACCAATGCTGCAGTAGCAGGGGCTATCCTGGGTGCTAAATTTGGAATAAACCAAATTCCTGAAGAATGGAAAAGTGGTCTTCTCTATGCTTCTATGCTCCATGATAAGGTGCAGGAATTCTACGCAATGTATCGATAAAAACGTATCATTGTCTGTTGTTTGTAAATCGCCCGCCAATGGCGGACGATTTGCAAGGATAGCCCTCAAATCTTTTGAGAATTATAGTCCCAACTCTTTTAGCATTTTCTTTATGACATTAGTCTTGATGGTTGAGAATTCTGATTTGTCATAGATTTCTATCAACCATACTTCACCTGTATTCTCATCTACCAATGTGGTATATGTGACAATTCAAAATGAGGAGTTGTTTCAATATTATAGCTCATCGAAAAGTTCGTCTGCGGATTTTGCTTTCAATTTACCCTCCTTTATCATTTTAACCTCACGGAGTCCTTGACAAATTCCTTCGGTTCTGTCAATTGGCTGCTGAGGAATTATTTCAAACAGAATCGTCTCCAAATAATTGCTGAGGCTTCTGTTGTCTCTTTTAGCATTGCTCTTTAGAATATTGAGCAAATCCGTATCTATTCTTATAGAGGCGGAAGATTTTGTTTTTATTGTTGTACTCATATTACTTACATTTTAATTATATGTGTGCAAATATAGTGCAAAAGATTATAACTTCCAAAGTTTTTTGCTTTTTTTAATTGAATTAAACTTTTGAGTTTTTTCTTTAGCTTACTTTTTTGAAATCTATGTATATGCTGCTGCATCCAAAAAACGCAGAATCCTGCCGGCATCACTGCCAGCAGGATTCACTTTCAAAAACCGAACCTAAAAGTCTACCTTGTAATTTCTATCTATGCAATATCTATTGTAACCCTGAATAAGTCTAACAACTAAGAACTATGGCAGTAGAACAAATGGAAAAATAAAAAAATATTGAATTATAGTTAATTTGAGTTTGAAATCATTCTTATCTAAAATAAAACTATTATATTTGTAACCGACAGATACGAATCTGCATAACAAACCTAGATTCAAGAGATTATAGAATATATGATAGTAATTTTAAACAATAACATTATGAATATGAAACGACCATTCATTACCACATTATTTGCGATGTTACTGGTACTTTTTACAGTTTCATGCAGCAGTGAAGATAAAGAGTTTGATAACGTAGTATTACCGATACCGGCACAGCTGTTTGTAAAGCAATATTTTGCTGATGCAACATACAGTCGTGTGGAAAAGGAGAAAGACGATGGCTTTTGGGAATATGAAGTATGGCTCAGTGATGGCTCTCAAGTGGAGTTCGATGAGAAGGGAGAGTGGAAGAGTGTTGACTGCAAATACTCTGTGCTGCCTATAGGCATTATTCCTTTTGTCATAGCTGAGGATATAGCAAAGAAGTATCCTGATCTGAAGCCTTATAAAATTGAAAAAGAGGTTGGCGGATATGAAATTGATATTCCTGGTTACGACCTCTATTACAGCTATAATGGTATGTTCATACGTGCTGAAATTGACAAATAACAGAAGAGGGTGTGTCATGGATTTATGACACACCCTCATGCATTTCTGGTACTTACTATAACAGCTCTCTTGCTATCCAGGCACAGGCTTCGGCATCTGCCAGGGCATTGTGGTGCTGGGTGAGGTCGTAACCGTAATAGGCGGCTACGGTCTGGAGCTGATGGTTGGGGAGGAGAGTGCCCAGCTTTCTTCGGGAGGCACGGCAGGTGCAATGGAATTTGTAGTCGGGATATTCCATCTGATACATTTGGAATACGGCCTTCAGGCATCCTTCATCGAAGGGGGCGTTGTGGGCTACCAGAGGCAGACCTTCTATCTTGGGCGCAATCTCTGCCCAGACTTTCGGGAAGACATCGGCATTCATCGTGTCTTCCAGGGTTAACCCATGAACCCGGGTATTCCAATAAGAGTAGTACTCCGGCTCGGGCTTGATGAGGCTGTAGTAGCTGTCTGCAATCTCACCATCCCTCACAATCACAATGCCCACCGAGCAGACGCTTGTACGCTGCTGGTTGGCCGTTTCGAAATCTATCGCTGCAAAATCTTTCATCGAATTAAGTATTAATGTTTTTATTTTAGGTACAAAGATACGATTTTTTAGGCTCAATCATCCTAAAAATATAAGATTTAAGAAAGTTTTAGGATGAATCGTCCTAAAACTTTTTATCTATCCCCATATTTAGGTATTTCTGCGAAACCATCATTTTTAGGTATTGCAGATGATGGAAAAAGGATGTATCTTTGCACCCGAAAATAAATGTAACTAAAAGTAAGATAGACAAATGAAAACAACAATCGTAATTTATGGCTCTTCTACTGGCTCATGCCAGTCGATTGCCGAAACCATCGCCTCTAAGTTGGGCGTGGAAGCTGTAGATGTAGCTAACATCGATGATGCTACTATCACAAGTCATGAAAATCTTCTTCTCGGTACTTCTACCTGGGGTGCCGGTGAGATGCAGGATGACTGGTATGATGGCGTGAAGACATTGAAGAGTGCCGGCTTGGCTGGCAAGACTGTGGCCCTGTTTGGTTGTGGCGACAGCGAGTCTTACCCTGATACATTCTGTGGTGGCATGAAGGAACTCTATGATGCTGCCGTTGAGGCTGGCGCTACCGTATTGCCTGGCGTATCTACTGACGGATACACCTATGATGACAGTGAGGCAATTGATGGCGACAAGTTCCTGGGACTCGCACTCGATGAGGTGAACGAGGACGACAAGACAGAGGAGCGTATCGATGTCTGGATTGAGGCTATCAAACCAGCGTTATAATTTAAAATATATCTTTCAAGAATTAGAGAATGATGGAATTCTCTGATTCTTGATTTTAAACTTGATTAATTCGGATAGTATGCAGCAGGAAATCGCAACACCAGTAGATTTGAAGGTTCTGATGAATCATATATATGAATATAAGAAGGGCGTGCGCCGCCTGGTGCTCTACACCTTCAACAAGAAATATGAGTCTTTTGCCATAACTAGATTAGAGCGTCAGAACATTGATTATATCATCCAGCCGGTTGGCAACGACCGTCTGAATCTCTTCTTTGGTAAGAAGAAATGCCTGGATGCTATCCGCATGATAATCACCAAACCGTTGTGCCAGCTTACGCCGGAAGAGGATTTTATCCTGGGTGCCATGCTGGGATATGACATCTGTGCCCAATGCGAACGCTATTGTGAGCGGAAGAAGAAGGTTTGCTAAGCTTTTCTTTCATCATCGTAATGTTTTATGTTTATAAGTAGAAAGAGCGTGATTGCCGTGATGGTGATTACGCTCTTTCTGCATATTTCGGAATAATTCCTCTTTTTGATGCCTGTTCTGACGGAATAATTCCTGTTTTTACCTCCTATTTTAACGGAATAATTCCTCTTTTTGAGGGTTGAAATGGAAGAAAAAGTCCTGAAAGCTTGTGTAATTAATTGAAAATGAGTATATTTGCACCGGATTAAATGGAAGGCTTATGTTAGAACGTAAATTTGCAGAAAATTTGGAGAAATTTCTCCTTCACGAACCTCGGAAGATTCTGCTTGTCAATGGTGCGAGGCAGATAGGTAAATCGTATCTGATAAGATATGTGGGGAAGAAACTTTTCAAGCATTTTGTTGAGATAAATCTCAAGGCAGACCAAGAGGGAGATGGCATCTTTAAAACAGTAAGGAGCAAGGAAGATTTTTACTTGCAGTTGGGTGCCATGGCAGGTAACAATCTCGGAAGTAAGGATGATACCCTGGTTTTTCTTGATGAAATACAGAGTTATCCTCATTTGATGACCATGCTTAAGTTTCTCAACGAGGATGGTAAATATCGATATGTGGCTAGTGGCTCCCAACTGGGTGTCGCCTTGTCGCAAACCCCTTCTGTGCCCATCGGCAGTATTGCTGTCCAACAGATGTATCCTCTTGATTTCGAGGAATTCTTGTGGGCGATGGGGTGTGGAAAGGAGGCGATAGAGAGCATGCGGCATAGTTTTCTGGATAGGAAAGCCTTGAATGAGTCGATGCATAACTATATGCTCCAGCAGTTTAAGATTTATCTGCTCGTGGGAGGAATGCCTGATGCCGTCAATAAATTTCTTGAAAATAGAAATATGGCTCAAGTGCGAAGTATTCAGCGGGATATTCATGCGCTTTATAAGATAGATGCATCGCAGTATGATGATGAGCGCAAACTTGTTATCAGAAAGATATATGATATGATTCCATCGAATATGGAAAATAAGAAAAAGCGTATCATCGTAAAGAATATCGAAGGCTTGAAGGCGCATAAGCAATTTAGCGACTACGCTGAGGAATTTGAGTATCTTACGAATTCCGGGGTAGCTTTGTCGGTGCAGGCTATCAGCAATCCTAGTTTTCCACTGATAGAGTCGGAGAGCAAGAATTTGCTGAAGCTCTATATGAACGATGTGGGGTTATTGACCAGTATACTTTATGGTACGAATATCAATGCCGTGTTGAGGGATGAGCGGAGTGTGAATCTGGGTGCTGTATATGAGTCGGTCATAGCTCAGGAATTTCATGCCCATGGTTATGTGCTTCATTATTATGATAACAAGCAGAAAGGTGAGGTGGATTATTTGATTGATGATTACAGAAACCTGACGGTCTTGCCTGTGGAAATCAAGTCGGGTAAGGATTATACAGTGCATAGTGCACTTGATAAGTTCCTGGATACCCCGGAATATCATATTCATGAGGCTGTGGTGCTGAGCAATGAGCAGAAAGTCTATACGGAAAATGGAATCACTTATATGCCTATATATTATTGTATGTTCTTTAACAACAAGATAGAAGATGAGGCTGATCTGGTGATTCCTGAGATTCAGATGCCAAGCCTGTAAATATACGAGAGGGTGTGTCATAGGTTTATGGCACACCCTCTTTTCTTGGCTATTGGTTTTGTTGGAAATCACACAGCTTGCAAGCGTTATAAATGTATTCAAAAAAAACTTGTAGTCCTTACCGGTAAGGTTGGAAAAATGAAATTTCGTCTCAATAATCTAATGGAGCTATGAAATGCTCTTCTGGTAGGTCTGGAAAATACTTGCCTTCAGCATCATTAGTTACATACATTTCGTTTTCTGAGTCTTCTGTGGCGAAATAGATTTCCAAATCCTTGAAACGATTTTTGAGAAGAATGTGGAAGTCGGTAATCAATGCGAGTTCATCCGCTTCTATATAGAGAAAGTTTTCTGAAAGTTTACATTTCTTGATATTGCCACATAGATTGCTGGTTCCATAGTCAACACCAAGGGCTAAAATGATGTTCCCTTCCCAATCAGCGTCCTCGCCTTCTTCCATGACTGGGCGTTCTTTCTGTTTAAAAGCCTGATAGAGGTCATGTATCTCTTGCAACTCTTCTTGTTTTCCCACAATGTGGTAGCGTACTTTTATATTATGCATTTGGGATGCAAAGATAGCTAAATCTGATTCCATGTCTTGTCAATCGATTTTATAGTTATACAAATATCTCAGACTGTCACCACTAATTTCGAAAGCAACGATATCATGGGCATACTCATTGCTGCCGGTATCATGCCAGTAGTGTAATGGCACAAAAATGAAATATTCCTCTCATGCAGCTTATAGTTTTGCCTCAAAGACTCGTCTCAGTTGTCTATCAGAGAATTCATCCGTAAACATGCAGTCAGCTAAGATTTCACCATGTTTCTTTGGGTCTAATACAAGTCCTGGAAGAGTAAGAGGCTCACTTTGTCCATCTTTGTATGAGCCAAGATAGACGTATTCCTTAGAAGGCTTAACATTGTCTTCTTCATCTAAATATACATCTGCTGCACTTGCGACCTCGAAGTAGTCATCGTCGTTATCGTAATCGTCATATTCCCATACAAAGCAAAGTTCGTATTTGAGAAAGAAATCCAGAAAGTGTCGTTCACCATTGGCTGCTGTTATGAAGTGGCAGTGTGTATCCTCTTGGTAAAACATGGGATAAAACTTTTCGTCAAATATAAAACTGCTTGCTTTAGACACAGTTTCACGAACTTGCTCCTTAATGTACTTGTTCCAAGGATATGGTGCATTATATGCTATATCCTTCTTTACTTTCATGTATATTTTCATTGCCTTTGTCTATTATTGTTTGTGATATAATTTCGATACTTTATAGCTTCTCGCATCCCTTCACTTGGTCGAAACTCATCGGCTCATACTCGAATATTTTGCCCGTCTCCTTAATCATGCGGTAGCGCAGATGGGTGCGGATATGTGAAATCCTTTCTGGCCGTTTCAAGTCGTTAATTGGGGGCTGAATGGTGCTCACCTGATGATATTCCACCTGACGATTGTCTTTATCGAAGCCTTTTTCCAACACAATGTCTTCGTAAGTGGTGAGATTCTGCTTTGCCTCCTCCAGCAAATCTTTCAATGTGTCTGCCCAATTTTCGTTGCCCTCTATGCTATCGTATATTCTGTCCATATATCCCTCGCCTTTAATGGCTTGGAACAGTTCGATGAGATAAGCGAAACGCTTTTCCATATCATCGGCTATGAATATGTGTACACGTTGGTTCCAAGATTTGAAAGTAGATACGGCAAGCGACTTCAGCACCACTCGGCCATTGGGCAGCGTAGGAATATGGATAGGGTCTAGGCATAGCAGCACGACGTGCTTTCCCGACTCCTCTGCCAGTCTTTCGGCAATGAGCACATGGGAGTTATAGTCTCTTGCCATAGTGCATTTTATCACGACCACCTTCTGCGGCATTTTGGCGAGCGACATCACGCCAAGTTCAAAATGCATCAGTTCGGCAGGTTCGAGCTTTATGTTTCTCACCATGCCTTCGCCATATATCTCCTCGCCCTTTTTGCATACAAAACGGGGTAGGTTGCGACTGCGTGCCCCACTGTAGAACACTACGAGTGGCTTTTTGCGAGGTATCAGAAGATATTCTTCCACCACATCCTTTGCTTGGGGTGGTGATACTGTATGCAGTTTATCTTCTGGCAGGAGCAGCGAGATGCTGTTCTCTGCCGTCTGCTTATCTACTACCGCCACTTCTCCGTTCAGACATTTCTCAGAGAATTCGCGGAAGAAATCTCTGTCCAGCAGTTTTGAGACTTTCAGCAACAAGTCGGTATCGAGACTCGTCTTGCCGAATATCTCATATGTGGCAGAGCTGGATTTGCACAGTTCTCTGGCAAAGACTGCCACCGAAGGAAACTTTGCCTTTACTTCCTTCAGAATTTCCTGACCTATATGATATTTCTCCATTGTATTTATACTAATTAAAAACAATCGTTTCTACTTATAATCCCATTCATCAAATGCTGCGACATTGAGTTGCGGCTCTTCTTTCTTTGAATAGTCGTTGGCTATATATACAACCGGAAGTCCTGTCTTGTTCATCAAGTCGATAGCATATTTCAGAAATGGAGCCTTCAGCTGCTCAAAGTAGCGATGGAACAGGAAAAATCTGATACCTTCACTATCTGAGATCTTTTTCTTTTCGATAACAACGCCGTCCTTTTCGTAAACGTTGTCTCCACATGTTGCACATCCGGGAATACTCGCAATGCTGCGTCTTGCCTCATCGATTTCGCTGTTTGAGTGAAACCAGATAAGCAAAGGTCGCTTGGGATTGCCTGCGATGTATTCTGCAATTTTATCAAGTATTGTCATAACTCTATTTTGCTTAAGTGAATAAAACTGGGTGCAAAGGTAATGCTTTTTTGCCTTTGCACCAAGTTTCTTTATTAGGAAGAACCGGAATGTGATGCCGGAAAATCAGGAAAGACGTTCTTCGCTTCGCCGCCGTTCAGAAAGTCGGTAATCAATGCGAGTTCATCCTCTGTTCTTTTTGAGTGCAACAAACATATTGTCAGCCAATACTTCTCCATTTTTCAATCCATTTTTTAGCCAATTTCGTGGCTACGTTATAGAAGTCGTTCTTGTTCTCATCAGACCAAAGTACTTCATCATGTTTGAGATATTCTAACAGGTCTCCGTATTGATCATCAGTCAATCCGGTGTCACAAACCTCTATCATAACTCTGAATACAACCAGATGGCGTACATCGCCAACATTTTTTCGTGATGTCATATCCTTTGTATTTAATTGTTATTCTCTTTTTTGTGAATCTCTTGCAGAATGGCTTGGATAATCCAGCCAAGAATCATAAAGGCGAATTGTATGAGACTTATCAGTATGTAACCGCCTAATACGACTATCAAGAAACCAAATAGAAATAAAAGCATGTCTCACATCATTTTAAAAGTTTTGCCTACTCCCTTTCCAGCGTTTCGGCTTCCTCTGTTGTCACGTTATTAATGACTGTTGGAACATTATCATCAAGCAGTTTGGTAGTCTTTTAATGCTATCCAACATCCTTTATTCATGCCAATATTCTTTTGTTACCTCGTCAGCTTCCTCCTTTGTCATTGCCTTATCAATGTTGTCGGCTACGAATCTATGGAAGGTACAATAGTCTGGCTCATAAAGTTCGGTGGCTTTGGTCCATTCCTGCGGGAAATCATAAGGACCATGGCCATAGCCAATATTATCAACAACAGCAGCTACACAGATTTCATCATCGTCATCCAGTCCGATGCCGAATATTGACACTTCTGTTCCGTCACCGTCATCGCCTTCACATTCGTCTTCCCAATCAGGCACGGCAATGTATCGCTTGTCACCTTTCTGCTTCAGCAGATTAACAATGTCTTTGTATGCTTCTTCGTTAGTCAGAATGTTACTGATTTTAGTTATTCGGCGCAATGCCACAAGCAGATTCTCCAAGCTGTTCTCATCTTGAATCTTCACTTCTCGCGGCTTGCTTCCCTGGGCCACGCCCACGATTTCAGCCTTTTCCAACTGGTCCATAATTCTGACCGCACGGTCGTAGCCGATAGACAAGCGCCGTTGAATCAACGAGGCAAAGCCCGACCGCATTGTTACGATTATGCGTGCAGCTTCCTCGAACAGAGGGTCGAGCGAACTGCTGTCTATGACATTTTCTGAATCAAGACCCATTTCTACATGCATATCCATCATTTGATTTTTCTCCATTGTTTTGTTTTTTTATTATAAAATATTCTTGTAATTATAGCATAAAAGCAATGCTCATGTCATCTTTGCTAACCTCTCTGCTGTAATGAGAGAGAACTTCCGGTAATTGTTTAGCAACTTTTTCTATACCATCATCGCAAACAGATTTCATGATGTTGGCATAAAATCCATAAAGCAAATCTCCTGAGCCAAATGTTCCATCAACACCATCAGAGCAGAGAAACGCAGCTTCGGGTATAGATTCTGCATCTCCGTATGCAAAACGGAACTCATTAACAGCGTCTTCATCACAAAGCGACGTAGTCATATTCAGCATACAACGATCGTCCCATGGAATTGGCTGGCTCCACTCGTTAGCTTTGTTGAGCACAACGCACCTGCCGTCACCTATCTGCAATGCCAACCAGAAATGCTTCGTTTGGACATAAGCAATAAGCGTGCAGCCGTATGAAACAATATCGTCGGCGTCCTGTATGCAGGATATTTCGTGAATCCATTCCGCCAATATGCTTATACAAAGTCTTCTGATAGTATTCTTGGAGTTGTGGATTAGCCATTCATTCCCGACATTGTTGCAAAACTCGCGCAGATGGCTCATCGTTATTTGGCAAGATAACTTTGCACCTATAGCACTATTCTTATGCCTCTCTCCGCCATGACCGTCACTCACAATAATCATAGCCATGTCTTCATCCTTCCAGGATAGCGAGGCATCCTGACACTCTCCTCCAGCATCAGCATGGCTCGCACCCTTTACGGTTTGGTTGTGAACATATCTCATGATCAGTCGAATTCGTCAATGTCCAGTTCGTTCATTAATGCATCGTCGCCAACATCTATGCCCAACTCACCTTGTAGCTCCGTAGCGATGGCATCAGCCGTAAGTTGAGATTTTGAGGGAGTTGCCATTGTGTTTGATGAGGATGTGCAGACCGAAGAACTTTGACTGCAAACCATAGATGAAGTGACAACTGCAACCTTTATTACTGCCTTCAAAGCATCTATGTTGTGAACACGGAATACCAACTCGGGATTGCCAGTAAACATACCCAAAACGTTGGTATCTGCATCGTTACCTATCGCAATGGATATACGTGTAGAATGGCGGAACCACGCATTTCCTTCCAGAGTTTTCATTCCTTCGTTAAAGTCGTCAGTAGGACCTCCATCACTAAGGAGAATTACTACAGGAGCGTATGACCCAGAGGCTGATTTCAGAAAACCAGTCTTGTGCGAGAGCTGACGATTAAGTTCGTTGCAAGCTTTGCCCAAACAGGTCATACCGCTGGCAGTCTGATCGCTCCATGACAGTTGAGATGCAGCAACCGGTTGTGGGGTCTGCCAAACAACTGTGTCACTGAACGTCATGGCAGAAAGCTTAATTTCTGCATCCGGATTGCTTTCGCCTATATTGTTGATTATAGGGATAACGTTTCGTACAGCATCATTCACTGCTGCTATTTTCTCTCCAGCCATACTGCCTGAGACGTCAATCATAAGAAAGAGGTTGAGTGTGCGACGAGCCGCAGGTGTAAGTTCGTAATCGGTAAGTGCCATAATTGTCGATATTATTTAATGAGTTATTGTATATGTTATTGTTGATTCGTTATCTGTTATCTCTACTTTCATCCCATCCTTGACCGGGAAGAAACCTCGTGGAGCAACTGTAACACTTTTGTTGGAAGGAGTGATTACTCTCCAATCATGAGTAGTAAGATTCTGAACGAGAAGAATATTGTTGCCTCCAGGCTTCAATGCCACACGTCCCGTTACGGCATCGCTTTTACCCATACGCAGGATGTTGTTATTGAAAAGCGGAATAGAACGGCTTTCGGTCTCCATCCACATTTCTGCTGTTGATGCTCCCCTGCAGTTGCGATTGATACATACCACACCAGTTCTTCTAAAGAACGATTCGTCGCCGCACAACGGACATTTCACGAGTGAGTCGCGAATACCAGTAAAGACATCTATCCATTGCATCTCTGTCATTCTCGTTTCGGGCGCATCCAATTTAGCTTTGGCAAACTCCTGCTTAAAAGAATCCTTCAGTACATCGGGCAGCAAGTTCCACATCGTTATCGCATTCGAGTGAATACCACGCACGGGTCTATTCCTTGTGTCCGCATCATCATACATGAAGCAAAGTTGCTCACCGAACAATCGTCGTTCTATCTCCTCGGTCATACATGGATAGCGAACTACATTCATTCCTTCAAACGGATGGTCAATGCAGAAAAGCATGAATAGTATCACCGTCATACTGAAACGATCAGAATAACTGTTTGGCATGTTCTTGCCCAAAACAATCTCTGGTGCAATATATCTTGCCTTGCCAAGCACTCCCGAACTCTCGCCATGCGGAAATACGTTATCACAGTCGCATATCAGCAGGTGTCCAGTATCGGGATGTATAAAAAAACCACCATCGTTCAAGTCTTGAAAAGAAAGTCCTTTAGCGTGAAGAAGCCTGAATGCCTCACACAACTCGATGGCAGCGTTCAGTATTGCTCTGAACGAGGAGAAACGAACCTTTGCCAGTCTGTACTGGCTAAACTCGTAATAGCCTTCAGGCTTGAGTGGCATGATATAGCCGAAACTGCCATACTTCACCTTTGTTACAGCCTTTGGCCACAGAAACGATGATGAAGGAGCTCCGTCTTCTGCATTCTTCTGCAGGTTCTCATAGAACACGTTTCCCGGATTCTGTTTATACCATTTCAAAGCATATTCTTCGCCATCTACTGTGACGGAATAGACAAACCCTTGTCCGCCACTGCCGATGATGTTATTAACATGTGCCACATTGCCATCTTTCAGAAGTAGTGTGGCATTATTATTTAGTTCTGTTCTCATATTTTTATGATTTTGGTGCATAAAGCTGAATATCTGTAGGGCGGAACATCCTTGATAGCATATAGCCGTTCTTTACACGCCCCATGTCGTCGGTATAGGTGACGAGATGTCCACGCCCTTTGTTCATTGCCAATTGGCGCAATTTACGGTTGCCAACATTCTTGCCGAACTCCTTGGCATAGGCAATACCCGACAACAGATTGCCAGTAACGATGTAAACCCTTTCGCGAGTAGAATTAGATAATAGCGAATCCCATGTGTCAAGAGTGACTTTAGACAGTCGTTGCCTCATCACGCCAAGATGCGTTTGTTTGTATATAGTCATGAGCTTACTCTCTTCGGTAAGGGGAATGTCTAATCTGCATCTACCATCATTAACCGCGAATACCGCTTTTATACTCGACCTTGTAGTCTTGCTACCGACAACCTTGAAACCAAGAAACAGTCCAGTCGAAACGTAATCCACAAGTCTGTTGTCTTCTATCTCCCCATCAGCAGTCAAAGCCATAGGGATGCCAACCGCCTGACCATTGGTAAACTTGTTGAGAAGCTCACAGAGCAATCCGGTCTGTGTCTCGACCTTAGTAATCTGTGCATTCATCATATCAATATTGTTTGCGCGCTCCTCGAGTTGTGCCAAATGGCTTGGAGTGTAATGTCCTCCCAAGCTGCGAAGGTCGTGCAGTTGTCGTGCTGCATCCCTCTGCAGTTGAGTATAATATGCTCTTATGTTAGCCACTTTTTGTTTGCCATGATTCTTTATCTGTTTCAACAATACATCTGTGCTTGTCAACGTTGGCAGAATGGCCTTAATCTGAACCGATGTCAAAGGTTTATTCAGCACATCCACCTCTACCTCATCAAGCATGGCATCATTGCCAAAGACGCTTGCCGAGTTACGCTTCCCGTTTTTGAACACCGTTCTGCTGAGCAACGTAGCATTGAGCGGCAACACATTTGGTCTGAGGTCATTCTCACCAATCTCGTCAAGATATCTTATCAGCTCAGTATATCTATGCATCACATCATCAAGAATTTCTTTCTGCTCACTGCATTTAAGTAATCCTAAAGTGCGCATGAATCTGGTGATAAATGCCGCCTCGTCTTCTCTTCCTCTGAATGTATCATGCCCGTCATCTGCGAAATAGACTTCTTTTTCCGGGTTGTCATGGAGATATTCCAAAGCCACCTTCGTACCATACTTGTTTAGCATGTCAAATCCTGCATCGTCGGCATGTTGGTTGGCTTCCACGTTAGCATTCAACGAGCGCAGTTTTCTCTCATTCATCATAAGGAAACGCTGCTCTGCCGGTATTACCGAAGACAGAGTCACGAAGGCACAATGCTGCAGTTGTCCTGTTCTGTCGGCACGTCCATCAAACTGCGTCTGTCTGTCGGCACTATCCTGATGCTCCCATGTTATGACCGTACGTTTGCGCTGGTCGGTGAAAGTATCGCTACAATGAAGAGAAATGCCCGACGACATAACACGATTTCCAATAAGTACATCCAGAACACCATTGTTGAAGTCGGATGCCATGCGCTTCTTGTCTATCTTCTTACGCATGATGGCGTGGGTCTTTCCTGTGGCTCCGTCTTTTATATTCTCGTATTTCAGGATGGTCTTACGCTGAGTCATCTCACCAACTTTATATCCTTTGTTTTCCAAGCTCTGAACAAAATAGTCGATAGGGCTTAATGGCAATGAGGTGTCGGTACTGTTGATTTTCTTGACAAGGAAATCGTATGCCTTCTTGGCCTCATCGTTATTGAAGAACTTCTTGAGGTCTTTCATATCAAAAGTCTGCTCCACTTCATAATACTTAACAGCCTTTCCTTTCTTTGTCGCAGCCAATGCCTTATACTTGAACATGTCCTTGAGGCAATTGAGCAGACAAAGAGCAAATTCCGCCTTTGACATTGCCATACCTGGCTGTATGAGACCCGTATAGTTGCTTTCCATTGTCCTGTTGATCTGGATGATAGGCTTATGTCCGGCCTTCAGTTCCTCCAATGCCGCTTGGATGGCATCCTCAGCCTTTATCGAGAACAAAAGCTGACGAATGGTTGGTGTCATTCGCAAAGTGAAGTGCATGTACGCGATGTGGGTTTTCTTTCTTATGAACACCTCGTTTTTGCTTACCTTATGTTTACTGCATACTATCTGTTCTGCTGAAAGACTTCTCAGATAAGGCGTTATAAACTCCTCCTGAAAATCATAGATGTCAGAAATAAGGTCTATCACTTTGTCATATCTTTCCTGCACTTTCGCAACGTCTTTTACTCTATCACACGTATAGAGTGTGCGTTCAACATCTTTCATATCACGCTGACGACGTATCATAGAACCCGAAGATACCAATCCTTTTGCCATAACCTCCTGCAGTATAGGACCACCATGTGAGATTATATCAATAAGTTGGGTTGCCGAAATATCAGCCTCGCCCATGGCGGTCTTCATTGCATAGATAGGCATACTCGAAGGATATTTAGCGTATGTGGCAGATGCAAAACACACACCACATGATTTCTGAACAGCCTCACGGAAGAATTCGCCCACATTGCTTTCTTCACCACTGGCATTGTGGCTCTCATCCATAAGAAGATATGCACCTTCAATAGTGTTCATCACACAGTCTGCTTTCCAGTTCTTCGAGCGGTCACGACTGAGCTGGGAGTATGTGAGCAGAAGAAAATCGTAGCCCGCAGGCAGTCTCTTTGTGTCTCGGAATTCTTTCATTTCCAATTCTTCAGGGAGATTGTATATGATGTTACCGTTCGCATCTGTTATCTTTGCCTCTTTATCAGAGTTGAGTATGAATGGTCTTAAATCACCATAGCCGATGTCAAAGAGATCTCTGAACAGGTCGTTGAACAATACAGACTTCTCTGTTACGAATACTGGGCGAACAGACTGTAGTGTTGCCCATTTGAGCAGCATAGCTAACTGGCGTCCTTTGCCAATACCAGTCATATCACCAAGGATAAAACCTCTGCCGTTGCGCATCTGACGTATGGCCATTGCAACACCATCAATTTGTTCACCGCTGATTTTTTCTTCCAAATCCTTATTCGTGGCTATCTGCATTTCCGACATTACGAATTCTGCCACACTACCTTCCTCATGTGCAATGACGTTTAGCTGATGATGCACCGGCATGGCCATGGCAGATGGGATGAGCGTACCGATGCACTTCTTTGATCCGTGTGCAATATATTCAACTACTTCTTCCTTCAACCCGAATTTCTGACAGATATTGATGTCGGCGGTATCATCATAGCTGTCCACCTCTGTAATCCAACCAAGAGCGTATGCAATAGATTGAAGGGCATAGTGAATGTCGGCATTGCCTGAGAATCGGCTTCCTACTTCCTGCTCCAACTTCTCTGCTTCATCCTCCTTCCATTCGTCCCAACTATAAAACTGTTTTACATAGCCCTCGTTCACCATGAAACGGAACAATAGCTTGTAAGGCTTATTGGCGAATGAACGGAAGAGCCCTTCATCGTCCATCATGGCGGTCAACTGTGGTGTAGTGAGATGACGTTCGCCATTACGCTTTACAAATTCGTATAATTGTATGTGAAATTTGTTCATATTCAGACTTCCTTCCAACCTTTTTTTACGTTATTATCTATCATTTCCTGGCACATGTCCATTATCTGTTGCTTGCTGTCAGAAACCCTGATGTCGCGTTTCAATAGTTCCTGACGTGTACTGCTGTAATCAGTTATATGTAACACGTAAGCAGGATAAACGCCAGTAGATTCCTTGTTGGTTTTCCATACCACATATTTCTGTATCATTATCTTACCGGCGGCTTGTTTAACAAACACCCGTCTAAGCATTCTGATACTATTTGGTAATGATTCCTTGGCTACAGCTCGCTTCACAGAAAACGAACACAGGTCAGTAAGCTGTTTTATACGTATATCTGTAGCATTGCACGACTTGTCGTTCCTGATACGTTCAAACACCGGACTATGAACTACAGCTCCCGATGTCTTCATCACAACCGAATATCCTTGCTCTTGGTCATATCTCAGAAGCATGTTCTGTTTTGGTTCGCCAGCTGCGTTTTCCGTCACGAAGTCTATGCCCGATATCTCTACTACCACTTTTGGCCTAACCATTTGGAATGCAACATTACGAGAATCTGTTTCCACATATTCCGACTCAACCTTATCGTTTTGCAGCATTGCATAAAACTCTCTTCGCATATCTTCCGTAAGTCCCGTGCCAGTAGAGGCGAACTGTTGCAAGATGCCATCGGGGCGCATAACGGCAAGTAGCATGTCGCGCATCATTTCTGCGTGAGCGTCTTCACCAACCGTATAGCCGATGACAACGGCATCAATGGTGTGACGTGGTTTCACCTTATATATTATAGGCTGCTCGCTGTGAACCACAAGCCCTTCTGCACCATCTTCTATCACCCACTCGTTGTATATCTTTTCCACTTCATTTCTGCCTGATGCCGCTGTCGCATCAACCTGGCGAACAAGTGTTCCTGCATTGAACCATCTGTGAAGCTTTGTCCATTTCTCTTTGTAATGAGTCACCTCGCATGGTTCGCCTTCAATGTCTATGATGTAAAATGGTGCGATATGAAGTTTGTCGTGCATCTCCGGATGTGCTATAGCCTTAGCAACGTCGCATACTCTTTCACGACCACTATCACGGATTGTGGCATACAGTTCGGCACCTAAAGTCATGTTATTGATGCCTCCTTGGTTGACAATATGTTTGAGTTCTTGAAGACAAGGAAGCTTGCCTGGCACTGCATTGCCATGTGAGGTATAGACACTTACCTCGCCGTCGCGCACAAATACCACGAGCATGATGCCGTCCATTTTCTTTGTTACAAGAAAATCTTCGCCAGAGAGCTTATCCTTCAGCTTTGCGCCTTCAACAAGCATGAAGCGGCCTGCAATAGTTCGCTTGTATTCTTTTGCGATATTAGGGAAATCATTATTCATCATAACAGCATCGTTGAATTATTGGTAAGTGACTTTAGTTCAAGATTGGTAAGATGAAGAAGAAGACAGTATTTGTCATCTTTCACTCTCCCTTCGAGGAATGCCCGGTAGGGTGTTCCGCCAGTACTCATTACGAGTGGACCTACACCTTTGCTGCCTGCTCCTACGAGCATCATGCAGTTCTTCTCATGGAGCATCTTTGCCATATCGTAAAGGAAATCGAAGGTCAAGCCATTGACATGCTTCAACTGGTATTTCCTTACAAAAACGAAGGTGCGTACTGCCTTGTCCTTGGGTATGAGTTTGCCAGTCCATCTTAGCGGGAAGTCGATATTGATGTTTGACTCTGTTGTATGAAACTTCCTTACCTCCATCTGTTCACCTTCTGGCGAAAATCTCACATGTTGTCTCAGAACTCTGTAAGCCACTTTGCCATTATTGTCAAGAAACACTTTCTTGATCTTCCCCAGTCGCATACCCACCAGTTCGAAGTCTATCTCTGGGTCGCCATTGATTATTTCGTCGGCAAGGCCTTTTCCATATTTGTTATAAAGTATCTCTGTACTTGTTGCTGGCGTTCCCTTCAGGAAACGTGCATTTGTATATCCCATACCGTCTTTGCGCCGCATGGAAAAGGCATGCTTAATGCTTTTCTGCTCAAAACCCACCTGAGCGTTGCGGGCTTTTATGTTTGAAATGTTTATAGCTCTCATAGTAGGAGTTTTATGATGTTACGAATATTAAAACATGGCAAAGTCCATAGCCTCCTCAAGGCAAATCTCATCTTCAACTGTGTCGAGCACACCTTGTTGCTCAAGTCCTATGTAATCGTAATTGCCATCGTTGCCTACGATGATAAATACGTTTGGACCATTCGTGATGATGAAAGCAGTATTGAGTTCGTAGCCGCCTCGATAAGAGAAGGCGAACTTATAGATATCATCGCCTATCTTGCTTGACAAAAGCAACGAATCCTCGCCAAGTAGTTGATATACGGATGCGAGGTTATGGTCGAGTAGGTCTTCTACTGTTGTCTTTTCAAGGAGATCTATTCCTGTATCAAAGGACGAAGAAACAGCTTGGGCCATGTTGCCATGGGCATCAAATGCTATTAGCTCTGAGCGTTCCATCCACAACCCATCTTCACTAAGCATTCCGTTCTTTATGTTGCCGTTTGGTATTATTGTCACACCATCACTATTCAATCCTGCCTGTTGGCATGGCGTTCCATTTGGTGTTACCACTCGCAGCTCGTTCCAACCATAAACCTTTTTACGCTCCAGTTTTGTTGGATACACGGTGAAGCTTCGTCTGTCGATTCTTATATCCAGTTGCTTTGCCATATTATATTCCGTTAAAGTTGTTGTTTACAATTATTAAATATGACAGATGGTCCAATCATAATGCTGGCATATTGTTTTGTAGTTGAATGCGTCTTTCCAAGATGAGAAGCGGCGCAATGGCTTGTTGCATGAATCAAAAACGATGTACATAATAGTTCCTTTCTTTTTATGAGTTTTGTTTTCAGATGCTTCTTCGCACGTTGCAGATAGCAGGTGTCGTCTGTTGAGGGCTAAGGTCCAATCTGATGACCTGCTGGCATTGTTCGAATTTGCGATTGCAAAGATAGATAGAAAATGTCGAAAATCCCAGTGAATGATTTTCAAGAATATTGAAAGAAAAGGTATAAAAATAAAACCGACCAAAGATAATATGCTTATCTTCAGTCGGTTATGTTTTCACGATTATTGAAAACGAATATCAGAAGAGGCGTCCCATCTTCAATTTCAACTGGCGAATTTGTATCGTAAGGTCAAAGTTGGAAGTAACGCTATTGAGGTTGTAATTTCTCTCGAACCATCTCTTCCAACCTTTCGCATCAAGTGAAGGAGTTGCGCCATCAAGAAGAATAAATTGCAGTTGTGGAAGTTCAAGGTCTTCTCTGTTCGGGAAGGCTTCCTTCCATTCTGGATAAGTGATTATTGCCGTGAGTAGCGACTTCTGGTCGCATTTCTCAGAAAACCAATACATAGGGAACCCATCCGTCTTGAGAATATTGAGAGCAGAAAGGTATGCCTCGTCATCAAGCCATTCCTGCTGTTTATCATACTGATTCAAGATAAACTCCATCCATTCTTTTGGTCCATCGCAGTCGGGCATTACAGGCGAACCGCCTTGTGCTATCCAACATAGTATCTCGTCTTTGAAAGCCTCTGGCAAAGTGTTTACGCTGCCAAGGCATTTCGTGATGTGCTTACGGGTAATCTCTGGAATAGACGGGCGTGGCGATACTGCTTTCCTCTCCAGCTCATTTAGAATTCGTCCGATTGCCTTTTTGTCATCTGTCTTATATACTCTTGAGATAAGGTATCTGGTTATGCCCAAAGTGTGCAAGTCATTTTTCATGAGTTCCATTAGCAAAGCATCCTCGTCCTTGTCCAGATTCATGCACGTTGTGCTGTGGAGGTTGTATAGGTCATCAAAACTTGGACGATAGTGACCGTTGCCATGTAGATCCTTGATAGTCTTGATCTCATTGAATGTGTCACAGACAAAACGTTTGAGCACCGGGTGCATACGTCCGGCATTCTCCTCGATGCGAAGCCATCCATGCATCAGCTGATATGTCCAATGGAACTGAAGAAGTAGGACACTCTCATTCCATGCCTCAAGCGACTTGTCGATAGCATCCTTGTCCCACGACTCTATGATAACTATAACGTGCTTGGTCTTGCCAATTGCTGCAGAACCGTAAATTACCTTGAGCGCATCGTTTACACACCTACCAGCCTCCTTGCTCATAGGCGATGCTTTGAGCGAGGTGTAGACAACATTGTTAGGATAGTCGGCACCATCTTCCAAGAGCTTGTCGGCATCGACATACATGACGTTATCTATGCACTCCTCAACAAGATAACTTGCGAAAGCTGCGGTATCGCAAAGCACCACAAGTGGCATTTTTGTCTCGACATTGACATAACGGTCGAAGCAAACAGTAAGGGAGTCAACCGACAGACTGCCAGCAGAATGTGTGTATTTCTTTAGAAGATTACCGAATTGAATTTCGGTGTCAAACGTCTTTTCGTGATTTCTGACCTCTTGGCCATGTGCCAAAGAGTAGTCGTCCATCTTCTTGAGAATGATACGCTTCTGCTCTTCAAGCCACATTTTATAGAAGGTGATGGACGTGAGCTTCTCCAGGACGATGCATTCCTTTTCGGCATACTCGTGACCCTTTTCTTCGATAAGCTTACGCGAGGTAGAGGTGCTGGGTGCCTCCATCTTGCCGTAGACTTCGGCATAAGTGTCCGAGTAGCGTGAAGCAAATTGTGAATTGCTCCACCGCTTGGTGCCGACAAAGTCTTTTATCTTGTTCTGGAGAATGTCATTGAATGTTATCTTCTTTGGCATATTGATTGTGAGTTATATCCTTTTTATCAAATACAATATTACATTTAAACAGATTGGGGAGGGTGAGCGAAATCTACTTGTTACATGGGAGCGTCTGAGTACCATGGATCGTCACACAAAATCGTCACACAAAATCATTGATTCAAACGAACCTTGAAAGTTATAAATTGTGCCTGTATCTTTAAATACATCAATCCATATGCTGACGGCGTCTTTTGACATGTGTCTTTTGAACTTTTCCATATCCTCAGGACGAACAACAAGTGAACTTATCAAATGGCGTTCTCTTCCTTCATCTTCCTTGATGATAGTATCCTTGAAAGTGCTTAGTTTTTCCTTGGCTTCTGCTATGAGTTGCTTCACTTTTTCTTCGTCTATATCTTCCATATGAAAACCAAAACAATTCCTGATGGCATCTATATAGCCACAACCTTTTATCGCATAGTAAAGCTCGCGATAGTACACAAAGTCGTTCTGGCTATTATCCAACACACATGCAAAGATGCGATCTTTCCATGTGTCGAATGTAGGTTCAGCGTAAGAACTATATTCTAAACTGTATTCATTTATCCAATTTCTATTACTACATATCAACACGACGTGCTTTCCTGAAGCAGTAAGCAGTTTTTCTGTCAGGAGAATCACATAGTCGTATCCGTTTTGCAGTCCACTACCGCGGTATAGAATAACGAACGCTTTCTGTGGAATGGATGTCAATATAGGGATTTGTGCCTCCAAGTCGGCTAAATTATTTGAATTCACTCTAAGCGACCTCACCATTCCTTTACCAAAGATATTTTCGCCTATTACGCATGTTTGCTTAACGCAAGCCTCCTCGCCTCTATCTTTCCATCCGCAAAATGCCACAAGTGGCTTTTTGCGTGGAAGCAGGAAGTACTCCTCAAGAACCATTTCGTGCTTATCATATGTGAAGACATGCAGCTCGTCTTCCGGCAACAGACAGTTGATATGATTCTCTGTCATATCCTTGTCCTCCACAGCCACTTCTCCATTCAGACATTTCTCCGAGAACTCTCTAAAGAAATCTCTCTCAAGTAACTGTGATATTTTAAGCAGCAGGTCGGTGTCGAGACTCGTCTTGCCGAATATCTCGTACGTGGCAGAGCTGGACTTGCACAAGTCTTTGGCAAAAGCCGTTACTGAAGGGTACTTTGCCTTTACTTCCTTCAGAATCTCTTGTCCTATATTATATTTCTCCATTGAATTGTATTATTATGTATGTTTATATTTCCAGTTCTCATTGGTCAGAACCATTTTAAATCCTTGTCAAACAAGTTGGATATTGGTTTGAATAGTCTGCACAGGATAAGTCCGACGACTATCAAGCCTATACGCACTAATGCAGAGCCGTCCATCGTGAATCCGAGCCAAACAAGGTACAGCGGCGAGCACATAACGGCTATGGTTATCAGCATCATTAGTGATGCGAGGAATGTTTTAATGCCCATATTTCAATTATTTTATGGTATAGTTGTACAATGGTCGCAGACTATCACCTGCTATCTCAAAAGCCACAATGTCATGGACGTACTCGTTGCTTCCCACCTTAGCGGAGAGAAAGAACACGTAGGAGCGATTGCCGTATTCATCGTCAAGACTTACAATCTTCTGCACTTCATGGTGGCTGTAATCATCATTAGGATGGGCAAGTTGCAGCAAAGGTCTATGCTCCTCGTGCAGCTTGCCATCTTCTGATTTGAATTTCACCACACAATCTATATCGGGTGCTGTTCCACCTTCACCGGTGTCATGCCAAATGGCTGTCACGAGACTGTCGTCAGAGACTATTGTATGGTAAATCTCGGTAGAGTCAGACTTACCATAGCTCTTATCGAGACTTGTATCGGAAGACTTGTTCAAACATGAAGAGCATATAGACAATGCCAACAAGGCTATGCTACAAAGCTGGAGTATCCTTTTCACATTCCTCATAGTTTCCATTAGACATATATGCCCGTCTCAGACGTTCGTCTTCAAAATCACTCGTAAACATACATTCTGCCAAAACCTCACCATCATCCTCTGCGTATTCGGGGTCGAACACAAGTCCTGGGAGAGTAAGCGGTTCTTCCTGTCCATATATGTACGAACCGATATAGACGTATTCCTTAGAAGGCTCTACCTTATCTTTATCTAAAAATACATCTCTTTCGCGTGCAAAATCAGAGTACTCGTCTTCGTATCCTTCGAAATCGTTTAGTTCCCAAACAAAGCAAAGCTCGTACATCAACCATTCGAAGAAGAAACGTTCGTTGTTTGCTTCAACAAAGTGGCTATGCGTATCCTCTTGATAAAACATAGGATATAACTTCGGCTCAAACATCCAATTCTGACTTACTTCTTTGACAGTTTCCAGAATTTGCTCTTTGATGTGCTTGCTCCAAAGGCTGTCAACGCGATAGGCATTGTCTTTCTTTACTTTCAGATATATTTTCATTTTCTTTTCGTTTAGACCTTTTATTCTGATGGAGGAAAAATCTGATTGATGACGATTTTATTGTTGTCGTCAAGATACACTCCGTCTATATCACAAGAAACAGAGACAAAATCATAATCGTCTCTATTACTTGAATAGCAACCCATTCTTTCCCAAAATTCCTCGTGGAAGGCTTTCATTATCTTCTCGTATAGGTCGGGAGCCTTCTCCTGCAACCAAGGGTCGAACTTCTCCCAATAGTCCTCTTCCTCCACATCATGAAGAATGGTGTCTTGGGCTTCTTTCCATAATGCCAGCAACTTCTCCGCTTCCTCGTCAGAGAATTTGACAGTAGCTCCGTTATTATCCCAATTTATATATATTTCTACATTAATCTCTTTCATTGTCTGTGATTTTGTTTAGTTACTTTATGATTGATTACTTGCCAGCCACTCCTTGGCAAGAGTGGTGGCAAATGTATAGAAGTCTTTCACGTGAGCATCTGACCATAGCTCTTCGTTGTTTTGAAGAAACTCCAGCAGTTGTTCTCTCAACTCTTGGTCCTCAGTCCTTTCAAGAACCACTTTGATGACTGTAAGTGCACCGTCGTCACCCCAATTTTTGCGTATCATATTCTTCGTCGTTTAGTTGTTTTCTTTTTTACGAATCTCTTGCAGAATAGCCTGGCGCATCCACCATACGGCATAAGCAGCAAAGGTGAAGCCACGCGACTTGTCGAACTTATGGCTGGCACGTAACATTCCGTAACGACTGGCTGCAATGAGTTCTTCGTCAGAGAGTCCCTTGCCCACATACTGCCTTGCCACAGCCTTGATAAAGACAGAACCGAGTTCTGCCAACTCGTTCTCCGCATTAGAGTCGCCCTGCTGGATGAGGTCGATAAGACGCAAAGCCTCATCGTTATTAATGATAGGCTTCTTTTCACTGTTTGTTGTTTCGTTTTTGTTCACCATATTTCTTTATGTTTTAAAATGTTGTCGCGCGAAATTTACCCTGTTTTTCTGAAATAAAAAAATTATGCAATAGAAAATCAACAAAAAATCAACTTTTTGTTGCAATCTTAGTTGCAATCATGTCTTATTCAAAGATAGTGCCAACGAGCGCCATGAGAACTTGTTCTCAGATGGCCGAGTGCAGCCTATCTTATTCAAAGATAGTGCCAACGAGAGTCTCTGTCTATTCTTTCGGAGTTATAAGACTATTGAAGTCGCGAGTCTCAAACTGAGCGGACTCATAGCCTTGGATGTTGAAGTCCGGATAATGGTTGTACTTGTTCTTTGGCACTATAATCTTTTCGAGAGATGTGCAGCCAATGAGCATCGTTGCGTTTATTTCACCAGCACAGCATGTCAATGACGGCTGCTCAAACTCAATCGTCTTTAGTGAAGTGCAGTCGGCAAACGCCATTCGCTCCACAATCTTCACATTCTTGTTTAGATATACAGACTCCAGATGCTTGCAACTTGCAAAGGCTTTGTCATAAATACAGCACTTGCAGTCATCACTTATCTCTATGTTGAGACTTTTCAGCCCGGAACTTCTGAATGCAGACATGTCTACAATCTTCAGGTGACTTGGAATTTTTATCTCTTCCAAAGCTTTGCAGCAAGCAAAGGCACCTGCTCTAACCTGGCGTAATGTCTCAGGTAAGGCTATTTCCTTTAAATTATCACAAAGACCAAAACACTCTTTCCCGATAAATTCTACTCCAGGCATTGTTATCTTGAAGAGTTTGTGGCAGCTTGCGAACGCTTCTTCGCCCAAGTCGACAACAGATGCTGGCAACACCATATCATGAAGATTGTTAAGTCCTAGGAATGCATAGTCACAGATTGCCTTCACACCATCTTCCACTTCAACGAACTCCGGATTGCCGAGTACTTTCAACAAGCGAAGTCCGTCCTCGCTGTAGATTGGTCCAGAACACTTATTGCGTCTGGCTTTCTTGATTATTGCCTAATCTTCTTTTGTTAATCTTGTATTCATATCTTCTGTAGTATTCGTATTCTTTACTTATATTGTCATAACTCTATTTTGCTTAAGAGAATAAAACTGGGTGCAAAGGTAATGCATTTTTGCCTTTGTACCAAGTTTTTTTATTCGGAAGAACCGGAATGTGATGCCGGAAAATCAGGAAGTGCGACAACTGTTACACTATTTTTCTGTCGCCTTGCGTATTTTTTGCAAAATAGCCTCTCGCACCCACCACACTGCATACGCAGCAAACGTAAATTTATAAGACGACAGGTCAAACTTATGGCTCGCACGTATTAGTCCATGACGGCTTGCTGCTATGAGTTCCTCATCTGTGAGTCCCTTTCCTATATATTTTCTTGCTATGGCATTGACGAATGTTGAGCAGAGTTTTACCAAGTCATCTTCTGCATTGGTGTCTCCTTGCTGAATTACAGATATCAAACGCAAAGCCTCATCGTTATCAACAATAGGTTTCTTGCCGTTTGCTTCTTTTTTCTGTTGGAAATACAACTTTATGTCTTCGTATAGAGATTGTCTTGCTCCTGTCATGTCTATCTTACAGAGAGTAGCTTTTTCAACCGCCTGAAGCAAAGTGTTTCCCATTTGTATGGAATTTGACATATAGAGCCAATCCCACTGATTTACCTTTCTGAATGCATCATTTCCCCCTTTGTTCTCCAGGAATTCTTTCAATTTATCATTCAGACGGACTCCACTCTTTTGAGATTCCCACTTAAGCCATTCCTCTAAATTAGGATAAGCATATTCTACCACGTCAAAAAGCGGAGAAGGCCAACACTCTTCAGTATTATAAAATTCTTCTGTAAGGATAATGATAATAGGTTTCTCTATCGCTCTTGCGAGGTGTAAGTAAAAGGCTATCCAGTCTGCATCAAAATCTTCTTCTGCGATGTTTGTTCCTATGATTGCCTTAGTTAGTTCATGATTCTTCTTGTTTGAAGTCAAACTGTATTGCGGATTGCCAAACACGAATCGGCACTCCTGTTCTGGGTCTATAACATAGCGTACATCTTCTGGCATAGTACACTTGTTAACATCATTGTCATGTACAACAACTATCAATACCTTGCCATTTGGTGTCTTGATGTAGTCATTGCAATAATCCTGTAACTGCGTTGGTGATAATCTGTTCATTTATTATATTTATAATTATGTTAATAGTTTTTCTTTATCTTGAATTTAGATAATTGCTGCTTACCTATTCTATAATTTAAGAATCAGTTATTGTCATATTAACAATTTGTTTAAGTGAATAATTCTGGGTGCAAAGATAAATAGTTTTTAGCCTTTGCACCCTATATCGCTATTCGGAAGAGCCGGAATGAGATGTCGAAAAATCAGGAAAGATTAGATGTAGTCAATAATCGCCTTGGTTATCTGTACTTCTGTACCATTCAGCTCTTTTAATGCAACTCGCATCGGTGCATTCTGCTCTTTGAGATTATAATAAAGATAACGCTTTTTTTCTTCATCTTCACCGTCAATAAGGACTTCTCCTAATATGCCATAGTATGTATTCTTATTTTTAACCTTAATGATTTTTTTATATGTAGATGAGTTGCTCTTCTTTCCGTTGTATTCGGTGTGCATAAGTCTAAGTACTCCATCTTCTCTTATAAGATTGAGTTCATTAGTAAGAGCATCAATATCCACATTTAACCCGTCAAGCGATGCGTTTTCTGCATTACTATCAGAATTCTGGGATTTTTTTATCATTTCCTTGTATGCATATGAAACCTTCTTTAGGTTTTCAATCTTTCCTGCATTATTCAAATCTCTAAGGGTTTGATCAATAGGTTTCACATGGTCAATGGCAATATCTGATATATCTGTTACAGTCATAGGTACTTTGGTATTGCCTTCTCCAGTTGGAGTGTATGCTTCGTATTTCTTGTTCTCCCTTGACAATGCAACATACACATCGTATGTGCCTTTACATTTAGAGTTCTTCTTAAAGACGAGGTACACTTGCTGTGTTTTAAACTGTACGCTTTTTATTTCCTTTTTATCATCCTTGTAGTGAACAAAGATTTCTTCTGCCATATTATTCAGCCAGTCAGAGAACTCTTTAGCCTTACCATTCTTCTTGTAGAGCTTTGAGATGTATCTTAAGGGCAACCATACCTTATTGCCTGAAATGCGGTCTTGACTGCGTAGTCTGGCCGTAAACTTTTTCATCAGTTGTTCGTGTGAGTATACCTTATACCCTTGAAAGGCTTCTTTAAGCCAATGCTCTTCTGTGCCGGTAAGCGCAGGAGTTGTGCATTTAGAAGTAATGTCTTTCTTTATTCCTGTGCTTTTTTTTGATGTAGAGTTGAGCAACTTTTCCAAGAAGTCGATAAACTTGTTGCAGTATGTGCTGTAGCTTTTTTGCTTTTTAGGCCATTTGTAGACATATACCGAATGTCTTACCAAGTCAATCATTTTTTTACAATCATCTATGCGGCCGCTTGCAATAAGTTTGACAAGCAGAGGCAGAAAATTCTTCTCGGCATCGGTATTGAATTCTATTTTTTTTTCTAATATATTGCGAACTTGGCGATATTGCTCTTTTGATTTTTTGTCTAAGTTGTCTATAAATGCATTCAATAGGTTTTCTATAGCTTTATCCTCGTTTTGGGGACAGTTTGCTATAAAACTGTTGTTCATCATATTTTTAAATGTTTTAGTTGTTTTTTCTTCACTCACTTCCCTCAGCTTCTCCCACAGCTTCACCATTGCCAGTGTGTCGAGGCAGCAGTAGTCGAGCAGTGCTCGGCGAGCTTTCTTTTGCTTTTCTGGCTCCATAAACTGTATCTGAGGATAAATGCTCATCGCCTCTCCTCCGTTCTGCACGCCACCACTGAGGTTGTGGTAGTCAAGCTCGGGATCATCGGGGAACAATGCCGGAAGCACCTTCTTGATGGAGAACGAACCGTTCATGGCTGGCATATAGTAATAGCCGGCACGGAACGGGTCGAGAAGATCCACAATGTGGGATTCGATGTTGAGAAGATGCGATGCCAGGTCGGGGAATGCCTCTGCCAGTTCCTTCAGACGGGTACACTCGAAAGCCTTGTTGTAGGCTGTGGTGCAGACGTTGAGCGGGATGTCCTTGCAGAGTTGCTCGGCTAGAGCACGGCGAGGGTCTTCGCCCGATATGCCGAGAAACTCACGATGCTTCAATTCGCCTCCTTCATGCTCTATGTAATGAAGCGAATACTGAAATGTGACCTGCTGGTATGGATGCGTGCCCTGATACTTCGGTATCACGGTCTGCTCGGTCTCGAAGTCGAGGAAATAAAGCGGATAGGAGAGCTTCTGCAAGAACTCACCGATAGCCTTCTTGTTGATATAGGAAGTATTGCCTAATGTGCATTCCAACTGCAACTGCTGTAGGTCGGTGAGCTTCTCCTGTCTCATATCTTCCAACGACAGACGGCCTTCGTTCATGTGTTCCAATGCCTTCTTGAAAGACATGCGGTACAGGTTAAAGACTGATGGCGAAGGTATGACATTGCGACTGCAATAGTTCCAGAACGAACAGGCGTATGGCTTTTTGCAGTATTCTGCCAAATCCTGCTTGGGTTCTCCACCTTCGAGCACCTTCTTCGCAGCCTTTACAAGGGCTGGCACCTTGATATATTCGTTGGCAACCGCCTCGCTGATATCGTTTATGCGGAAGAATCCCTTCACATCGAGTTCGCCGTCAAGTACATATTCGTTATCGATGTTTACAAGATAAGTGCCCGTTATGGTAAGCCCGCAGTTGGTGAGCACATATTTCTGATATGCCACATCCTGTGCATACACTTCCAGTTCCTTCAGGTCGGTGCTGCTTTTCACCTCATATATGGCATAGCCTTGGGGTGTCTTGTGCAGCAAATCCACGGCACAGTAACACCCGTCGTATATAAAGGCAGCTTCAGCAATGTTGTCCGTCCCATCAGCAATCAGCTTTTGGGTTGCGGCAATCATAGCCTGAAGGTCGGGGCGTTGACTCCCGTCGGCAGTCATCTTGCAGACTGTCGCTTCCGTATATTCGCCAAATAAACTTTTGGCAAGATTTCCCACTTCCGTACCGGCATCAAAACGGGCTTGTGTCAATGGGTCTATCTCCATTTCTTCTGGTTTATACATCTTTAGCCACAATGCCTTTGGGCATTGGCAGAAAGTAATGTATTTAGATTTTGAAAGTTTGTTCATAATCTTATAGTTTACTTCATATTCTTCGCACTTAAAAGTACGCATTTACATGGCAAAAGTAATGAAATCTATTGAAACAACCAAATAAAAATCAAAAAAAATGTCTTGGATAGTACAAAAACATGTTTACTATTTTATTGAAGCGTTTCAGAGAGTGTAATGAACCACTTGAATAAGCGCAATGAACTGCTTGAGTAAGCCGACAGATATTACTCCATTAGCCGACAGATATTACTCCGTTAGTTCATCGAGACGACTCCGTATGCGAAATGAGACACTTCCGGTGGCTGATTCAGCCGGTTTATTGAACGTTTCCATCTCCTTCACTCTGAAAACACTACTTATTTATTAGTACTGACTATATCAATGCGTTTAACCTGATACCAACTTCTAAGTATAAAAAATGTGAAAATCACAATTTCTCGGTATTGTACAATTTCTAAATAAGCCTTACCTTTGCAGCCCGAAAAAAGGAATAGATATGAAAAAAGGATTAGGAAAAATCAGAAAGATTAAAAAGAAACACATCTTCCTGGCCTTATTGGCTGTGATCGTTCTGGGAGGTTTGGCGAAGGCTTACTCTGCCTGGGTGGGTACTACCCGCATCGCTTTCCTCAACTATCAGGCTATTGCGCTGGGACAGATTTCGCATGCCAACGACAATGCGATGATTAAACTGAGTGAGATCACAACCGATGATTTCGATCATCTGGATGATTACGATATGATTATCGTGAATGGTATGGGACTCAGAATCGACGAGAACCAGCGCAAGCAGTTGGAAGAGGCTTCCTACAAGGTGCCAACCCTGACTCATGCTGCTACCAACCCAGCCAACAATATCGTATCAGTAGATAACTTCGATGCCGATTATCTGATGCAGTACATCGAGAACGGCAGCAAGAAGAATTATCACAGCATGCTCGCTTACATCCGTAAGTTTATTGACGGAAAGAAGTTCATGGCTCCAGAACCGGAACGTGTGGATGAGCGACCAAACTATCTCCTGACTCATTTTGACCCGAAAGATGAGAAGGGTGATGAACTGGGTTTCAACAGCATCCGCGAGTACAATGCATTCCTGGCAAAGAACGGATTATATAAGAAAGGTGCTCCTACCATCTTGCTCACCGGTTTTATGGGTGCGGCTCCTGATATGGAGAAGGCTTTTGAGAAGAAGGGATTCATGGTGTATCGCATCAACCAGCTGCAGAGCTTTATCGCCGGTCATCATGCCGACAGTATCCAGGCGAATGCCGTTGTGAATATGGCGCATGGCAGATTGGGCGATTACTTCGTAGAGTTCCTGAAGCAGAAGAATATTCCTCTGTTCTCACCTCTTAATATCAACCGTTTGCCCACCGATTGGGAGAACGACAAGCAGGGAATGAACGGCGGCTTCATGTCGCAGAGCATCGTGACTCCGGAGATTGATGGTGCCATCCGTCCATACGTGGTTTTCGGACAGCGCATCAACAAGGAGGGCTTGCAGGAGGTTTACGGCATTCCAGACAGAATGGAGAGTTTCGTGGAGAGTGTGCAGGGCTATGTGAATCTGAAGAACAAGAAGAATAGCAACAAGCGCATCGCCATCTTCTACTTCAAGGGTCCCGGTCAGAATGCACTTACCGCTTCGGGAATGGAAGTGGTTCCATCGCTCTACAATCTCCTGGTTCGCTTGAAGAATGAGGGATATAATGTAGGCAAGTTGCCTGCCAATCCTCAGGAACTGGCAAAGATGATCCTGGCTCAGGGTGCCGTCTTCGGAACCTATGCCGAGGGTGCCTATACCCAATTCCTCCAGTCGGGACATCCTGCCCTGGTAACCGCCCAGCAGTTTGCCGGATGGACCCAGAAGGCTTTGTCTAAGAAGATGATCAAGGAGATGAATCAGCTCTATGGTTCCTTCCCAGGCAAATATATGGCTACCGATGACGGTAAGCTGGCGGTGGCAAGACTGCAGTTCGGTAATGTGGCTCTGCTTCCACAGGTGATGGCAGGCGTGGGAGGCGACTCCTTCAAGATTGTGCATGGCACCGACCAGGCACCTCCTTACACTTATGTTGCCTCTTATCTCTGGGCTCGTTATGGTTTCAGTGCCGATGCACTTATTCATTTCGGAACCCACGGTTCGCTGGAATATACCCCGAGAAAGCAGGTGGCACTCGACAGCAACGACTGGAGTGACCGATTGATTGGTGTGGTTCCACATCTTTATATATATACCATCGGCAATGTGGGCGAGGCGATGATTGCCAAGCGCCGCACCTATGCCCAGACCCAGAGTTATCTCACTCCTCCTTTCAAGGAGAGCGAATTGCGGCAGACCTATAAGCAGTTGAGTGATGCCATTCAGTCATACGAGAAGAAGGCATCTACCGAACAGTCGCTCAAGGTGAAGGCGCTGACCGTGAAGATGGGAATCGCCCGTGAACTGGGGCTCGATGCCAAGCAGATGAACAAGCCTTATTCTGCAGATGAAATCGCAAGAGTAGAGAACTATGCAGAAGAGTTGGCTAATGAGAAGATTACCGGCAAGCTCTATACTCTGGGTGTGCCATACGATAACGATGATGTCCGTACCAGTGTCTATGCGATGGCTACAGATCCTATTGCCTACGGAATGCTGGCAGTAG
>ERZ791891.74-NODE-74-length-58944-cov-466.925334_pt1 | contig 58944 bp, 45 predicted proteins | sample MGYA00510155_ERZ791891 | MGnify/ENA primary metagenome ERZ791891 (study PRJEB30046, sample SAMN00792061) | human gut metagenome | study: EMG produced TPA metagenomics assembly of the A metagenome-wide association study of gut microbiota in type 2... | reverse complement strand
CAAATTACCTGTACGGGACATGATAATAATATCTTTACCATTTGTGGCGTGTGCAGGAATATTCGCTGGGGTGCTGTGGAAACCGGGGGTGATGGAATGAATGAATTTCCTGACTTGTATTTCTATTCATCCAAGACGGCTTATTATCTGTTGGTTAAGTTTAAAGAACTAAGGGATGAATCGTTGTCAGAGTTGCAATCGAAGGTGCAGGCGATGTATCCGAACAATAAGGTCATCGTGAAGAGTTATGCCTCAGAACTGGCTAACCAGTATGCTTCCCAGCTCAATTTCCGCAACGGAATCTTGGTTGCCGGCATCGTAACGATGATTATCGCCCTCTTCGGATTGGTGGGCTATACGAGTGATGAGGTAAACCGCCGCCGCAAGGAGATTGCAATCAGAAAGGTGAACGGAGCCAAGGTGAAGGATATTCTTCGCATCTTCCTGAAGGACATCATGAAGATTGCCTTGCCTTGCATCATCGTGGGCGACTTGGGGGCTTGGCTGATAGCCAGACAATGGCTCATGTCGTTTAGCGAGAAGATTACGATGACGCCTTTGCTGTTTATCGGCGTTACCATCATCTTGCTCGTCATCATCGGGCTTTCCGTCGTCATCAACTGCTACAAGGTGGCTAACAGTAATCCGGTGAAGTATCTCAAGGATGAATAAAATTAAAAGTTAAAAAGTAAAAAGATAAGAAAATGCTTAAAATAGAGAATCTTTGCAAGTCATTCCGCACAGAAGATGTGGAGACGATTGCTTTAAATAACGTATCTTTCACAGTAGAAGACGGCGAGTTTGTCGCCATTATGGGACCATCAGGTTGTGGCAAATCCACCTTGCTCAACATCCTCGGTTTGCTCGACAACCCTACTTCGGGAAAATATTTCCTGGGTAATCACGAGGTGGCAAACCTGAAGGAAAAGGAGCGCACGGATGTGAGAAAGGGAGAAATCGGTTTTGTGTTCCAGAGCTTCAACCTGATAGATGAATTGAATGTAGAGGAGAACATCGAGCTTCCTCTTACCTACCTCAACATTCCGAAGGCGGAGCGCAAGGCAAAGGTGCAGGCGATTATGAAGCGAATGGCTATCAGCCATCGTGCCAAGCACTTCCCTCATCAGCTTTCCGGTGGTCAGCAGCAGCGAGTAGCCATCGCCCGTGCCGTGGTCTTCGGTCCGAAGCTCATCCTTGCCGATGAGCCTACGGGTAACCTTGATTCCAAGAATGGTGCCGAGGTGATGCATCTGCTTACCGAGCTGAACCATGAGGGCACCACCATCGTCATGGTAACGCATAATGAGCATGATGCCAAGATAGCCCATCGCACCATCCGCCTGTTTGATGGACAGATTGTGGAGGCGGGCAATCAGCTTTAGTCCTTCTGTCACTTCTGAGCGTATGACGCTATGCTTCATTAGAAGAGAAATGTCATAAATCGCTTGGTGTTAGCCTCTTTCTGCTTCAGCTCTTCTTCCATTCTTTGTATTGCCATCTTGAAGAAGAAGCGGATGAGGTGCTCGTCCGTAGCTTCCGTACGAATCATGCGGAGGGCAGAAATGTATTCCTGTCGGGCTTCGGATGGGATGATGAGGAGAGGATGATTCAATCTTAAGAGAATGTAGTTGCTGATGAGTCGTCCTGTTCTTCCATTCCCATCACGGAAGGGATGAAGATATTCGTAGAAGCCATGGAAGCGGGCGGCAAGAATCATGGGATGAACGGCTGCTGAAACGATGGCTTTTTCGGTAGATTCCAACAGCTTGGGAACTCTGGCGATGAGTTCTTCGTGGTCGCCAAATACCGTATCGCCTGCTGCCATGTCTGTGGTGGTGTATTCGCCCGGAATAGCTTCTGGAGAACGGTAAGAAAGCGTATGGCTGGTAACCCGCCTGTTGATTTCTTTCAGAAGATTCTCGTCGAGTGGATGTTGCGTGTTTTGCATCATGTACTCAAAGGCTTCGAAGTGGTCAAGCATTTCGAAAGCCTCGAAGAGAGTCTTTCCGGCAGGAATCATCCCCAGGCCTTTCTCCTTCAGTTCCCGGGTATCATCTACGGAGAATGAGTTGCCTTCAATGGCGCACGAATGGGTAGAGAAGAGTACTTCGTTATATTTGATGTACTCTTCTCTATCCATTTTATTGATGATAAGGGTTTGATATTTTCCTCTCAAATCCTCGTATTTCTTGATTTCCTTTTCGAATGCCATAATCTTCTGTATTTGTGGGGACAAAGATACGATTTTTATGGATAAACACCAAACTTTTCTAGTAAAAATGTGTTTATGTTATGGGATGATGATGCGGAAGGTGGTGATTCCCTGCGCCTTGTCCTGATGGAGCGAGAGGCTGCCGCCGCTTACTCGCATGATCTGGCGGGAGAGGGAAAGACCGATGCCGCTTCCTTCCGGCTTCGTGGTGAAGAACGGGATGAAAATATGAGAGGCTACATCTTCGGGGATGAGACCGGCGTTGTTGCTCACGTCGATGATGATGGATTCCTGGGCATTGGCGTAGGCTTGGAGACGGATAAATGCCTTCTTGCTTGCCGCGGATTGCAAATCTGCGGAGCGGCATTCCTGCTTGTCTTCTCTTTCCTTTTCCCTGAAAGCTTCTACGGCATTCTTCAGAAGATTCGTTACCACGTGAGAGAGGAGGCTCTCATCGGCGTAAACCAGCAAATCCTTGGGAGAAACTTCTATCTCTACTTCGTGGTTGCAGAGCAACGCCATTCTTTCCAGGAATGGTTCCACATAGAAGAGAGCAGGCTGAGGCTGGGGAACATGGGTGAAGCGGCGATAGTTGTTGACGAAAGCCAACAGCTCGGTTCCTGTTTTGTGGATGGTTTCCAAGCCTTGCTTCAAGTCTTTATCCTCTGTAACCCGGGTAAGCAGAGTTTCGCTCAACGAAGTAACCGGCGTGATGGTATTCATGATTTCATGGGTCAGCACACGAATCAGCTTGATCCAAGAATCCACTTCCTGATTGCTCAGCTCGTGGCTCACGTCGCTCAGGGCGATGATGCGCACGTGCTTGTCTTTCAGCATGGCTTGCGTCTCATGCTTTGCCAGGTGTTCATCCTTCAGTTTCCCTTTTACCTGGTTCATGTGGGTAAGCACATCCGTATTGAGCAACCGGAGGGCTGCCTGATTATGTTGCAGGATGTTGTCGTGACTATCCACCACCAGGATGCCCGTATCCACCGCATTCAGAATCTGCTCGTAATATTTCTCCCGATCCATCTGCTCCTCTCTCGTATGCTGCAGGAAGAGCTTGATTCGGTTGAGGGATTGATGCAGAATCTTATCCTCCTTAAACCTCTTCTCCGTAGGAAAACTGAAGGAGAAATCCCCATTATCTATCGCATCAAAAAGGAAGGTTACCTTCTTGATGTTACGGCGATAGTGGCGGTAGAGGCGAATGTAACCCACTACAGCAACGAGCAAAAGCACGATAATAATCACCTTATTAATATCCATACCTCAAAAACTATAGAATTCTTCACTCTTCACTTTTCGTTCTTCACTTAAATTCCATATCGCTTAATCTTATTATAAAGCGTCTGGCGGGAAATGCCCAGTCTTGCGGCTACTACCGACAGGTTTCCCTCACATTCCCTGATGGTTTTCTCTATCATTCGGCTCTCCATCTCGTCGAGCGTCTGAACCTCTTCCAGGGGCTTCTCTCTTTTCTGCTGGTTTCCGCCATCAATATCTTCGGCAGAAATCATTCCGCCATCAGATAGAATCACGGCTTTCTCGATGGCGTGCTGAAGTTCACGGATGTTTCCGTACCATGGCAAACTGGTAAGTTTTTTCTCTGCTTCTTCCGAAAGACGGAGATTCACCTTATTATATAAATCGCCATATTGACGGAGGAATCTTTCTGCCAATGGAACGATGTCTGATTTTCTCTGTCTCAGGGCAGGCAATTCCAGATGGATGGTGTTGATGCGATAGAGCAGATCTTCTCTGAATTCGCCATCGTTTACCATCTGCTGCAGATTGCGGTTGGTGGCGCAAACCAGTCGCACGTTGATGGGAATCTGCGTGCTTCCGCCCACTCTTACGATGCTTCTGCGTTGCAGGGCGGTAAGGAGTTTTGCCTGAAGACCGTAGGATAAGTTTCCTATCTCATCCAGGAAGATGGTACTGCCGTCGGCAAGCTCAAACTTGCCCGGTTTATCCACCTTGGCATCGGTAAAAGCACCCTTCACATGACCGAAGAGTTCGCTCTCGAAAAGGGTTTCCGTAATGGCTCCCATATCCACAGGCAGCATCTTTTTCCCACATCTTGTGGATAAACGATGTATCTCGTTGGCTAACACCTCTTTACCTGTTCCGTTTTCGCCCGTAATGAGGATATTTGCATCGGTTGCGGCAACTTTTTCCACAATACTTCTCAAATTGTTCATAACTTCGCTATCTCCCCAATACATAGCGCTTTGCGAATCTTTTCCACCAGGTTTTCCACCATTCCTGTTAATAACGTTATCCACAGCCTTGTTCTTATCCCTAGCCTCCATCAGCGTACGGATCATCTTCTCGTTTTCAAAAGGCTTCACGATGAAGTCGGCGGCACCTTCCTTGATGCCTGTTACGGCAAGTTGGATGTCGGCATAGGCGGTAAAGAGCACCACCTCGGTTTTCGGGCTGAGGCTCTTGATTTCCCTGAGCCAGTACAATCCCTCGTTTCCCGAATTGATTCCGCTGGAGAAGTTCATGTCGAGCAGCACCACGTCGGGATGCTCCTCTCTCAGTTTGGCTGGGATGGAGTTAGGGTTGGCGATGGTGATGATGCCATCGAATATGGGTTCCAGCAGCATCCTCACCGTAGTAAGAATGTTGCGGTTGTCATCAACAATCAATATCGTTCCTTGTTTCTTAATCATGGTGCAAAGTTACGAAATATCATAGAAAAGTAGTAATGTTTGTCTAATAATTAGACGAAAAAATGCCGATAATGGCGCCAAAAGTTGCTTTTCCGGCAGCTTTTGGCATCCTTATCGGCACTTGTTTATTCAAAATTCTGATTTCTGATGAGGAATTGCCTATCCTAAAAGGGGAATTACAGCTCTATCGGAACCACTATCTTTATGCTGAAGTTGCGGCCCATATTGTAAACGCCTCTTCTGCCTGTAACCTGGTTTACGTCAAGATACTTCAGACGGCTCAGGTGGTTCTGGTAAGCACGGTTGGTAAGGTTCTCGCCCGAAAGATAGAGCGAAAGAAGGCGCTTGCCATGGAGCTTCACGTCGGTACCGGCATACATATTCAATAAGGTGTACGATGGCGTAGCGGTCTCCGTATCGTTGGCTGCGAAATAATGGTTCTGGCGGAGATTGCAATCCATCTGTAGCTTTACGAAGAGATGGTCGAAAGTCTTGCCGTCGCAGACAAACTCATACCTTACATCCGAAACCCAGCGAGGGGCTGGGGTAAATGGCAGATACTTTGATTCGGATGGCTGATGCAACTGAACCGAGTTGACATACGAGAAGGTGTTGCCGATATGCAGATGCTCCACAGGATGGATGTCGATGCTCGCCTCACCACCCAGAATGCGGGCGTCGCCCGAAGTAAACTGATAGGCTGGCGTGTCGTCGATGAGGACAGGCTGATTGTTCTCATCTGCCAGCTTCTCGCTATAGATGTAATGGTTGATGCGATTGGCAAACAGCGAGAGCTCTGCCGAAATGATAGGCGAAGAATAATCCAGACCAAGGTCGAATTGCCAGCTGTTCTCTGGCTTCAGACTGGTATTTCCCAATTCGTATCGCTGGGTTCCCTCGTGCACACCATTCGATGATAATTCGCTGATGTTTGGAGCACGGAATCCTCTTGCCAGGTTCAGCTTCAGATTGAAATCAGGCAGGATTTCATAAGCCAATCCGATGCTTCCGGTTACTCCTTCAAAGCTGCGCTTAAAGGCCTGGAAGCGGAAAGAATCATTCGATTCAGCATCATCCTCTTCTCTCAAAGCCTCGCTGTGCAGGTGGCGATGATCGTATCTGATGCCGCCGCTCAGGTTCAGTTTGCCAATCTCCTTGCTCACCGTGGCAAATACACCATAATCGAAGAGATGATAGGCTGGAATCAGAAATTCAGAACCTTTATTAATCGACTGCTGCCACATGCCGTTGACACCTGTTGAGAATTTCCAGCCATTCATTTCCGGCGAGAGATAATGCAGGTCGTAATTCACGGTATGGAGCATGAAGTCGAGTCCGCATTTCTTCGGATTCTCTTCCTCCTCAAACTCCTGACGGCGGTTCTGCTGATAACCCAAGAGGAGTTTCAGATTGCCGTCGCCCAGGAACCAGGAATTATCAAGTACAGCCTTGTAATGATGAATTTGCTGATAAGGCATCGGCTTGCCGTAACTCTTGGCATCGTAGCCATCGGGAACTTCCAGCTCGCCCGTTTTCTCATCTCTTTCTCCCTCTACGATGCCCGGAGTGAGATGATAATAATCGAGTGTGAGATGCGAATGTCCCTGGCGATAATTCCAGCCTAGAAGCTGCGAGAATGCCTGCTCTCTGAGTGATGAACCGAATACATAACCATCGTATTTGTTCTTGTAGGCATGCGCCATCTTTCCGCTGTAGCGGGTGTTCCAGACGAATCCGCCCTGGTTGCCGGCAAAGTTGAGCGAATAATCAAAAAGTCCGTTATTGGTTTGATAACCCGTTGAGAAATTTGCTCTCATGTCGCCCTTGGCAAGGGTAGGAGCGGAATGGAAGATGAGGACGCCAGCCATCGCATCCGAGCCATACATGAGACTTGCCGGACCTTTCAGAATCTCTACGGAATGAACCGAAGCGGGGTCGATTTCTATTCCGTGTTCATCGCCCCATTGCTGTCCTTCCTGTCTTATTCCATCGTTTACCACTACCACGCGGTTATAGCCCAGGCCACGGATCACGGGCTTTGAAATTCCGCTTCCCGTGGTAATCTGCGAAACGCCTGGCTGGTGGGCGATGGCGTCGATGATGTTGGTAGAAGGTTGCATTTCGAGCTGGCGGGCAGAAACAAAGGAGATAGGTGCCGGCGATTGTTTCAGTTTCTGGCTGCCCGTCAATCCTGTTACCACCACTTCGTTCAGTTTTACGCTCGATTCCGTCAGCGGCTGGTGTCTGGTAGAATCGCTTGCTTCCTCTTCATGAATGTTTGCTTCCTTCTTATCATGATTTGCTCTGTTTATAGCCATAGCAGGGGCTGTTGCCGATGAGCACAGACTCATCAGCAATATTGATTTCAATATTGTTCTCATTATGTTATTTGTTACCTTATTCTGTTAATATTCAATTATTTATAAAAACAGAGAATAAGGTGGAGCACGGGTAGATTTTACCCCCTTCGCCCTGCACAGGCAAGGAGAGCAGAAGGCACGGCGAGGGGAGAGATGGAGCACGGCGATGGCGACCCAAACCACGAGGGATGGAGCCAGATAAGGAGTGCTTTGCAATTGGCAAAGTACACAGTCGTGCATGGTATTCTGCAGGGCAGTCAGATGCCCGTCGTGATGAACATGATGGGCACAATCGGCACAATAGAAATCAGCATGAGTTCCCTGCGCTTCACCATGGTGGTGAAACGTAACGGCAAGCAGCATCGGCAGGTAAACCAATAGCAGCAGCCAGGAAATTCTGATTCTCTTATGCGTTATCCTCTGCATTTAACAATATTTATTTTCTGCAATTATCTACAGTCTTCTGATTTTTCCGTTTGCAAAGTTAATCATTTCTTCCTAAAATGCTGCATTTCCCAATTATTTTTGTACTTTTGCAACAAAATTTTTAAAATAGGCGTACCCGATTCCAGGGGGATGTTGTATTATGAACAAAGTAGAATCATAAAAACAAGAAAAAATGATGAAAAGAACGACTTCCCTTATACTGAGTCTTGTCTTGAGTATTTCCCTATTTGCTCAAAGCAGAGGTGTGACCTTTCAGGTGCATAACGAAACGCTTACTTCCGTGTTGAAGAAGATTGAAAAGGCGGGCGAGAAGAATATCCTCTTTGCCTATCAGGCTACCGACCAATATCGCGTTACCGCCAATATCCAGGCTAAGCGACAGAAGGAAGCCCTGGAGATGGTGCTGCAAGGGAAACCTTTCTCCTTTATAGAGCACAACACCTATTTCGCCGTTCAATACACGGGCAACACAACCCGGGTGGAACAGATCAAGGGCCGCGTGGTGGATGAGCACCAGCAGCCTCTTCCTTTTGCCAACGTGGTGTTGATTTCCTCCGTCAGCAAGGCTTATGTGGCAGGTTGCGTAACGGCGGAGGATGGAAGCTTCGTGCTTCCTTATGCCGATAAGGATGTGATGCTGAAGGTTTCGTTTGTGGGCTATAAGTCGCAGACCTTGGCCTGCAAGCCTACCATGCACATCGGTCTGCATCCCGACACCCAGCAGCTGAAGGCGGTAACCATCAAGAGTACCCGCCCCAATGTGGTGTATAAGGACGGCGCCTTCACCACCCTGGTATCAGGTACCATCCTGGGCGAACTGAGCTCTGCCGAAGATATGATCAGCCAGTTGCCCTTCGTTTCGGGCGAAGCGGGCAGTTGGGAGATTATCGGTCGTGGAGCGCCCGAGATTTATCTCAACGGCAGGAAACTGGTGAATCTGAACGAACTCAAGCGATTGAGCGCCAAGGATATTCTGAAGGCAGAAATCGTTACTGTTCCCGGAGCGCAGTATAGTTCCAAGACCAATGCCGTAATCCGTCTGCGTGCCGTTCGCAAGCGCGGACAGGGCTTGAGCGGAAGCCTTTATTCTGAATATATGCAGGGTCGTTATTCGCCTCATGGCTATGAGGATGTGCAGTTGAACTACCGCACGGGCGGACTCGATATCTTCGGCGAAGTAGGAGCGGGATTGGAGCGCTCGCACACCACCGCCCATTCAGAAACCCAGCTCCATACCACCAGCGACTGGGAATTCAACAGCCGCAGAACCACGAAAACCCTCGGTGGAGAGATTCTTATGAATGCGGGTTTCAACTATGAGATTTCCGAGCAGCAATCGCTGGGTATGCGCTATGAGACAACCAACATGATAGGAAACAACTACACCCACAGCTGGGGAGCAACCGATGTGTGGGAGGATGGCAAACTGACAGAAAGCATGGGCGTAGATCTGTTTTCGAAAAGCAAGCCCCATTGGTCGCATAGCGTGAACGCCTATTATAATGGCGATTTCGGCAAATGGAACATCAACTTCAATGGTGACTTCTATAATAAGGTGAGCCAGAGCACCCAGACGGCGATAAACGACGGACAGCTGGATGCGGAATCAGAGAGCAAGGTGAGGAGTAATCTCTATGCTGCCAAGCTGGTGGTGTCGGGACCATTGTGGAAGGGAAGGCTTTCCTTCGGAACGGAAGAGATGTTTACCAACCGCCGCAACGACTTCACCCAGAGCGGCTTTTCTGCCGATGCCTTCAACCACATCCGTCAGTCTATCTATGCCGGATTCCTGCAGTATTATCTGAACATAGGGCGCATGAACTATGGAGCCGGTTTGCGATACGAATATCAGAAGACCGATTATTACGAGAAGGATGTGCTGCAGGCAGAACAGAGTCCCAGCTACAGGGATTGGATTCCATTTGCATCCATCGGCTACAGCAAGGATAATCTGAATCTAGCCTTCTCCTATCGCCTGAACAAGTACAGTCCTATCTACTCCATGCTTCAGAGCAGCATCGACTACGACAGCAAGTACGAGTACAAGTCCGGTGACCCTCATCTCAAGCCTCAGAAGCAGCACAGCTTCAATCTCTCGGGCAATTACAAGTGGCTGTCGTTCATGGCCTACTACAATTATGTACTCGACATGTACATGACCTGGTACAAGCCTTACGATGAGGTGAACCATCCTAGTGTGCTTTTGCAGACGATGGCTTCGGAGCCTCATTCCTACTATTGTGGAGCCAATATCCGTGTGGCGCCTTCATTTGGAATTTGGTATCCTAACCTCACGGCGAGTGTCTGCTACAGTCATCAGAATGTAGAACATCTCAATATTCCCGAGTTTGGCAGCCAGCCTCAGTTTACATTCAGCATGAACAACAATCTGAGACTTCCCCACCGATGGTTCATGAATCTTTCGGGCAATGTCAGCACGAATGCAGAGATGGGACACGGAAGGAGGAAATGTATGGGCAACATGCAGTTTCGGGTTTCCAAGAATTTCATGAAGAATGATGCCCTCAAGGTGATGTTTGTATTGCGAGACCTCTTGCATACAGGATATTATTATTTCGAGGCAAACGGCACGCAGTCGCATCGCACGTTTACCCGATACGCAGATAATCAGCAAGTTGCCATCAATGTGAGATACACATTCAATGCAACAAGAAATAAATATAAAGGTAGTGGCGCAGGACAGAGCGAAAAACAACGACTTTAAGCAGCTATTCCTGGAAATGTATCCTCGATTGGTGCGTTATGCCGTGTCCCTTTTGGGAGACGGCAACGAGGCCCGTGACGTTGTGGGAGATGTTTTCGAGAAGGCGTGGAACCAATTCTCTTCCTTGCAGATGGAAACAAGGAGGAGCTGGCTCTATGCATCGGTGAGAAATGCCTGCCTCAACTGGCTCAAGCACCAGCAGGTGGAACAGACCAACGTGGAGGCGCTGATAGAGGCCACCCGGTATGATATGAGTACCCAGTATGAGGAGCACGAGTGCCTGCTGCAACAGGCGGAGCAGATAGCGAGGGAGCTGAAGGAACCCACTTGCATGATTCTCCGCCTCTGTTATTTCGAGCATCTCACCTATCAGCAGGCAGCCGACAGGCTGGGCATCAGTCCCAACACCGTGAAGAAGCATATTTCCAAGGCACTCGCCATCTTGCGCGAGCGAATGAAGCATACAAACATAGAGAATTAGGAGGAAAAATCATGAATAAGAATCAAGATCAAGAACTGGATTATAGAATGGATTCTGTATCAGAAAAAGTTTCTGATGCCCGGCTTTCCCAGATATTCGGGGAAGCCCTGGGCGATGAGCCTTCGAAGGAAGAAACGCTGGCGGCTTGGGAAGCTTTCGAGAAGAAGCATATTTCTTCAGAGAAGGAACATCTACAGAAGGCAGAAGATGAATTGTCTGGGGAAAAGATAGATAAAGCCCGAATCCTGACTTGGATTACGGCATCTGTTGCAGTAGCGGCAAGCCTCTTCCTTTTTATTTTCCGTTCATCCCAGGAGATTTCTCAGCCTACGGAGTTCTCCATGGAGCTTTTCTCGGAGGTCACTTCTCCCAAGCAGGTGGAGCAGACCCTGAGCGATGGCTATTGCGTGGTTTCTACCCCGGCAGCAACCACCACATTGGTAACGCTGAGCGATGGCACCAGGGTGATGCTCAACGCCAATTCTACGCTCGAATATCCTGCATCTTTCGATGATGCAGAAGTCCGGGAAGTCCGTCTGAAGGGCGAGGCTCATTTCGAAGTAACCAAGAATCCTCATCGTCCTTTTGTGGTAAAGGCGGGTGAGATGCAGACGCAGGTATTAGGCACCATATTCGATGTGAAAGCCTATCGCAAGGATGCCCCAAAGGTAACCTTGATGGAAGGCAAGGTGAAGGTGAGCAATGCCGATACGGAGGTGGAAATGCGCCCGGGGCAGACCGCCACGCTCCAGGCGGATAAGATAGTGGTGTCTAAGGCTTCCTCTTCAGCCTCCGATTGGCTGGAAGGCGATTTCGATATGGATCAGGTTACGCTGGCAGAGGCGATGAGCGACATCGGAGCCTGGTACAACAAGACCGTAGTCTTCCAGTCTCAGGCGAATATGGATAAGCTCATCCACTTCCGCTTCTCCCGCAGGGCAAGCCTGCAGGAAATCATCACGGCATTGAACGAGATGGGTGTGGCAAAAGTCAGAATAGAAAAGGGCAAGATCATGGTGCTTTGAGCCATGGCCTAGCCCCCTTTTCTTGTTCTAAAGCTCTAGTTGTTGTCTTGCAGTAGCCATTTCCAGATAGGTACTACCTCTATCGTATAGCCATCTGCCATTATTTGGGTCTGGTAATCACGGGTGATGATGTAGCCGTGATAGCCTGGAAAGGCTTTCAGAAATTTAATAAGTCCTCCTACTTCTCGCTCGTAGGTTGCCTCATCATTCAGATTGTAAGATACCTGGATGGCCAACTGGGCAGAAGGAACGCAGAAATCTATCTCTACGTTCTTGTTGAAATAATAGAGCAAGGTTTCTTCTGTCGTGTTTCTGAATCTTCTGTTCAGTTCTATCGCCACCATATTCTCCAACAGCTTCGTTTCTCCCTGAAACAAAAAGAGATTGAGTATTCCATTATCGGCAACGTATCTTTTTTGAAGTGTTGCCTGTTCTGTCATAGGTGAAACCAGATTCGGAATCGGGAAGAAGAGATACGCATCTTGCATGTATTCCAGATAATCCTTCAGGGCTGGCAAACTGATGGTGTCTCCGGTAGATTTCACCATGTGTTGCAATCTGGTCAGGGATGAAGGCTGCATCACGCTATCGGCAAGTTTTTTAGCCAGAAAGCGGAATATTCTAGAATTGCGAATGCTGTTTCTCTCCACGATGTCGCCAATCAGAATTTTCTGATACAAGGCATTGAGATATTCCCGCTTGTCGGGTTGCTCAAATGATTCTGCTATTCCCCCTTCGTAAAAGTAGGAATCAAAATAGTTGGATACTATTGATTTTATCTGCTGGTTGTATTCCCAGTTTTCACCTAGTTCTACTTGATGATAGGTTAGGTATTCTGCAAAGGAAAAAGGAAAGATTTCCTTCGGAATGTATCTTCCTCCAAGTGTAGAATACATTTCCTTGCCCAGCATCTTGGCGTTGCTGCCTGTAATCATCACGCGATATTGGGAGTCAGCCAGGCGGCGGGCAAATTTCTCCCAACCTTCTATATTCTGAATCTCATCAAGATAGACGAAGGGCTGTTTGCCTGGATATAGTTCCATGTAGGAATCCAGGATAGTGCCCAGTTCTTCAGCCTTGAGGGATGACAAGCGCTCATCCTCAAAGTTGATGTAGAGAATATCTTGGGCCGACTGTTCTCCTTTGTTGAGTCTGGTCTGAATATCCTGATACAGTAAGTAGGATTTTCCTGCTCGTCTGATACCTACGAGAATATAATTCGACTTGTCGCCGAAAAGGAAATCTCGGTGAACCAGTTTGTAGTTCGGGATGGCTATTTGCTTCTCGATGATGATATTTTTGATAATTTGCTTGTCCATACAGAAATATTTTAAAGTATACTTTGCAAAAATACGAAAATATTTCTAACTATACTTCGAAATAATCCTAGAAAGCGGTTTGTTTAAGGAAAATTAATGTTTTTCCTATGATTTTCTGTTCCTAAGGTGAAAAGCAAATGGATTGGGCTTGCCTTCTAGAGAAGAGGGGATTTTCCTGGGGCTGCGTTCCAGTTACCCTGCTAAATCTTCCAGATTCCAGTTCTTCCAATTAATTTTAAGAGGGTATGCATCTTTCGTTTGTCCTTTCTCTTTACTTCTTTATATTATATAACTTATTGATTATTAATTAATTATATATATAATATATATAAATATATATAAAAATGAGGGTAGGAGGGATATGCTGAAAAATTAATTGGAAGATTTGGAATCTGGAATATTTTTTAATTTACTTTCTTCTAAAAGGCTTATTATCAGATAGTTAATGCAAAAAGTGGCGTTCCAGTTAATTGGAAAGAATCTCAGTCTCAGTCTCTCAGTTAAAAAATAAGGGGGTATCATTTTCCCATTTTTCTCTTTCTTTTCTTTTTGCTGTTTTTATAACTTACTGATTATTAATTAATTATATATAAATATATAATATATATATAAGAATAAAAGAAAAAGAGGGGTACTTGAAAAATAACTGAGACAACTGAGACTGAGATTTTTGATGCCTTTAACTGAAATCAAAAACAATCCTAACTCCCTATCAAGCAGATGTTTATGTGGATAGTATTCGTGCGTCTAAGTTTGTCACCATCTTCTCGTAATCAGAAAAATGAAAATATTTCTTCCAAAAAAGGGGCGTTTTTGGGATTTTATTCGTATTTTTGCCCTGTCGTTTGATACGATTTCAACAACAAACAATTCAAAACCTAAAAAATCAATTGAATATGAACATATTGAAAAAGCTATTTGGTGGGCAAAAAACTACTGAAGAAGTGAGAGAAACGAAGGAAAAGGGCTTCGACAAGGTGAAATATGAAGGTGTTCGTGCTCTCAGAATGCACCAATTCGACCTTGCTGCCAAGTTTCTGGAACAAGCTCTGCAGCTGAATGCAGAAGATCTGGAATGCCGCGACTATCTTTCGCAGGCTTACATCTCTATGGGCGATTTGCAGAAGGCCTACGCCCAGTTGCAGAAAATCTCGGAGGCACAGTCTGATAACATAGCAGTATTGCTGCGTATGGCGGATGTGGCGTATATGATGGAGGATTATATCGCCATGACGGATGTGTGCGACAAGGCTCTGCAGCTGGATGCTGAGAATGTAGAGACGTATTTCTTCTATGCCAGAGCCTGCAGAGGGCTGGGTGATGCAACCCGTGCCGTGTCGATGCTGACTGAGGCGATAGGCAAGCGTGAGGATTTCTATGCCGCCCGATTGCTTCGTGGCAGCATCCTGTTGGATCAGGCTCAGCTTTCCGAGGCAGAACTCGATGCAACTTTCCTTTATGAGCATATTCCGGGCAACGAGGATGTGCTGTTGCTGAAGGCTCGTGTAGAGAAGGCGCAGGGAAAGATGGAGGAGGCTGAACAGACCTACGGTAAGGTGATGGAGGTAAATCCTTTCTCTATTGATGCGTATCGCGAGCGCAGCGAGGTTCGCAGAAGTCTGGGTGATAGTGCCGGTGCTGCCGAGGATGAGGCTGCTGCCAAGGAAATGAGTGCCGAAATTCCGGAACCATCAGAGGGAATAGAGCAGAAAATAAAGGAAAAAATGCAGCAGATGGACCCCTATAAGGTTTTCCATAACGAATACTGAATAATAGAATTTCATCTTTCTAACTGGAAAAAAATATTTTCCCAGTTAGAAAGATTATTTTTTATAATTACAGGTCGTCGTTCTATCTGATACCATTATCTCTATCGCTATTGTTCAGCTTACGGCTGCCTGTATGGTATCTGCGGCCATGGCTGAAATTGAAGCTGGCAGTAAAGACAAGCATGTTGCCCTGGTCAGCAAGGCGTACCTTGTTCTTCTGCTGCACATACTTGTTGAAAAGTTCATCCTTATACACGCAGCCATGAGGATAGAATACGAATAATCCGAGAATGCCAAACTGCCAGTTCTTATAACTGTAGGTTACGGCAAGATTGGAGGTAGGCTCTCCGCCATTTGTCTTTTCTCCCCAAAAACTCTTTTCCACCTTATAGGCACCATAACCAATGTTCCAATTGCCCGTCATGTACCGTATTTCTGCTCCATAACTGAAGTAATTGAACTCGTGGGAATAATCCAAACCCTTTGTCTTGACATTCTGATACTCGCACATGAGGTTCAAATCCAGATGATCCTTGATGAGGTGAACTTCTGGAGTCAACAGCAGGTGCTTGTAATCATGACTCTTCTGATTCTCCGGTTTGCTCACAAAGAGATAAGAGCCATCCTCCCGCTTTTCGGGCAAGATAGAAGTAGCTATAGGCTTGTCGTAATACGTCCAGTTTCCCTCCAGGTACACAGACATCAGCGGAATGTTCCAGGAAGCCGACAAGGTATTGTTGTAGCCGGTAAATGGCTTCAGACCGCTATTACCGTCACGCGCCTCAAAGCTGTTGGAATATTGGCGCAACTCGCTCAAGTCGGAAAGGCTTGGGATGTCTGACGTGATTTTGCTGCTCCATTTAAAATTCAGACGGTCGCTAGCCTTTGCCTGTAAAGTTACCTGTGGTCGAAACAGCCATTTGCTGTATCCGTTCTCCCCCTGATGGATGGAAGACCTGGTTGCGCCAACTCCCACCTGATAACTGAACCACTTCTGCTGTCCCTGTAGCTGGGTGAAAAGATAGAGATTGCTGTACTTCAATTCCGTATCAGCATTACTGCTTCCCACATAGATGTTATCTGTGTGGCTGATATTATATTGTCCACCTACCGATAAAGCCATCTGTTTCCAGTTCTTGCTGTATGTTCCTTCACCAATAAGAGAGCGCTTTCTACCAGTTGCATCATAACTGTAATCGGTCAGCGGAGCGTTCTTTACAGATTCATCCGGCGATTTGTTGAACGTATATTCCCTCATACGATACTGGTAATCTGTGCCGATGTAAGTACCCACCAGGTTCAGAGCTAGGTTCTGGTCATGGGGCATGTTGAGCGAATAATAAATGTCCAGAGATGGAATCTGCTCCAGCATTTTTCTGTTGTTTTGCAGATATTGATTTGCCTTGCCGCTTTCCTGATAAAGCTGGTTCATGCCTCTCACAGGACTGTTGTGATTGTAGAAATTCAACCGTACATTCAATGTATATTTGTCTGGCTCACTAAGATTATAACCCAACTGTACATTATTGGTGGTGTATAGGAACGGAGAATCATAACCTAAATAATTGCGATGTAGAGTTTCTCCTGTGGGCAGATGATAAGTACCGAGACTCTCATAGCTTCGTTCCTCTACCGAGCGATAGGAGAAACTGTAGTTGATGCTGAATTCCGATTTCTTCACATTGTATTTGAAATAACCGTCGCTATTATTGAAACCTGCCTTGGTGCCTTGCATCGTAGAAACTCCACCCACATAACCGGCATAACGTCGGCGGACCTGGTAGTTGATGACTGCATCCAGATTGCTGTCTCCATATTTGAGTCCTGGAACATTGATGAATTCCACCTTTGTAACTTCATCCGGTTGCAAAGCCAATACATCTTGTATGCTAGCCTTGACATCGTTGATGCGTATTTGCACATCTCCGCCCTTTAATGACAGAACTTTGCGTTCTGCTCGATTTACGATAATGGTAGGCAAAGACAAGTTGTCCAACAGATCATAACCATTGGAAGCCGTTTTCACCTGCTCTTTTGTAGGGAAGATGATTTGTCTATCTACTTTTTCTACAACCCTTGCGGCTTCAACGGTCACCCCTTTCAACAGGTATGAATTCGCCTGCATCCTCACATTTCCGATGCGGGCAATAGGTACCAGCTTGCAAATCGTCTTGTAGCCCACGAAAGAAACCTTCATAAGGGCCTGCTTCTGTTGGCAGGGGATGACGAAATCGCCATTGGCGTTGCTCACGCCTCCACAGAGAAAGGAGGAATCCTTCGGGTTGAGCAGCTGGATGTTGGCGAATTCTACAGGGAGATTGTGATTGTCTATCAGTCTGCCTATCAGCTTGCGCTCGCTCTTGCGTATGCATTCTACCGTGATGAGGCTGTCGCCCACGGTCATCTGCATCGGATAGAAACCGATTACCTTGCGGATGGCATCGGGAATATTGGCTGTCTTCACGTTCTGGGTAACAGTGAAATCCTCCAGTTCGTTGTAGATGAAACTGATTTTATAGCGCTTGGAAGCCTTGTCGAGGTCGATGAGAACGTCCGACATGCTGCGGTCGTGATAGTTGCGCTGGATGTGCTGTGCGCTCATCGCCAGGGCGAACGTGCACAGCAGGAATATGATGGCTGAAAATCTTCTCATAATGATACTTTTTAACTTTGAACTTTGAGCTTTGAACATTGAACTTTATGATTACTTTGAGAGTCGATAATATTATGCTTACTTTTGATAAGCTTGTTATTTTACAATCAGCTCGTTTTGCTGCAATTCGATGTTTACATTCTCGAATTGGTTCAGTTCTTTTACGATGTTCTCGATGCTCGAATGACTGTTCCATTCGTAATAGAGGCGGAGGGTCTTGTCCTCGTTATTCTCAAACTTCACTTGTAAATCATAATAAGAAGCAATCTCTGAAATCATCTGCTCGAAAGTCACATTCTCGAAAGTCTTGTGAATGGCTGGCTTTTCTGGTTTTGGATGAGTCAGGGAATCCTGTGCTGCTACCTGCTTTGCGGAATCTGATTTTATGACTTCCGGATGAGTATCTGCGGTTACCTGGGTTGGTTCCTGGCTGCGCTTGATGTAAGTATGGATTGCGGCAAAGGCAATACCCGAAATCAAGACAAATCCGGCGATGGATGCTGCCAGTTTACGCCAGGAAGTTATAGGATGAGTTGCTTTTTCCTGAAGTTGATGCTCCTGGCTGAATTTCTCCCATTCCTCATCTACATTAATAATAGGAGAGGGGCTTTCAAGTGCAGAATCCACTTCCATCATCGTCTGATAGAGTTTTCGGCATTCCTCATCCTGCAATATTTCACGAATCTCCTCATCAGAATACTTCTCCTGATGGTCGATGATATCCAGTATTATTTCAAACTTGTCCATAATAAATCTGCTAAGGGTTAAACTTTTGCTTTAATTTTCTGATGCCTTGCGCCAGATGCTTATAAACTGCCACCTCACTGATGCCCAATTCCGTAGCAATCTCCCGATATTTCAGTTTCTGCCGAAAGCGGAGATCGAGTACCTTGCGGGTTTGTGGCGTGAGTTCAGCATCCATATAAGCCTGAATTGCCTCGTACTTTTCGGTCTCCTTGTCTATTTCGGCAATCGTCGCTTCCAGGGGAGCTATCGAAGGCGAAGTATCGGCTTTCAGGAGGTGATGAACCCGGTCTTTCATCTTCTGTCGGCTCAACAGGTTGAGGCATTTATGGCGCACACACACCAGAAGATAGCTCTCAGCGTTAATGGATGGCAGGGGCGAATCGCTGGCTATTGTCTCGTTATCAAGTCCCAGCTGAGTCTTTCCGTCGAGCACATCGGCAAAGACTTCGCTCACCACATCCTTGCTGGCTGCATCATCCTTCAGAAGTACCCTGGCCAATTGGTACATCCTCAGATAATGCTGCCGGAAGAGCTGTTCTATCGTTTCTTTGTTTATTTGCATTACTTTATTTTCTTTTCTTTTGCGTATATTACAATCGAATTTTCATTTTCCTAACCCTTAGCAGAATATTTTTTAATGCAAATTTTTAAAACGTCAAAATTACCCTATCGGACTTGCTCCTTCTTCAGATGCTTATAAAGCCACAGGAAAGCGGGGATGAGGAAGAGATCTGCCATGACCCACGCTACAGGGTCGCCGAAGCAGACACCCGTCCACGCCAGGGCTGGTACCAGCCAGAGACTCACGCCACATCTCGCTATCATTTCCATCACGCCACTCAGCATCGAGAGGTTGCTATAACCCAAGCCCTGGATGCTGTAGCGCAGGATGGTGAGCAAGCCCAGACAAGGATAGAAATAGTTGGCTATGCGCATAAACTGGGCAGCATAAGTTACCACCTCAGCCTCGCCCTTATCCACGAAGAGCATCATCATCTCGTCGGCAAACGGGTAGATGAGCAGGAAGGTGAAGACGAAATAAACCACCATCATCCTGATGGAAGCCCTTACGCCCTGACCGATTCTATCCAGCTTCCTGGCTCCCAGGTTCTGACCGCAATAGGTAGCCATCGCCACTCCGATGTTCTCGAATACGCAGGTAAAGAGATATTTGATGCGCATAGAGGCAGTAAATGCAGCCACATAAACCGTTCCCAGAGCGTTGTTGGCACTCTGGAGCATGATGAGGCCGATAGCGGTAATAGAGAACTGCAGACCCATCGGAACGCCGTTGTTCAGCAGAATGCTTATCTTCTTATTATCGAATTTTCTTTCTTCTCCCTTCGGAATCAGAATCTGCATCTTCTTCTTGATAAACCAGATACAGAGCAGCACGGAAATTCCCTGCGAGAGCCAAGTGGCAATACCTGCTCCCTCTACGCCCAGTCCCATGCCGAGAATCAGAATGCCATCGAGAATGATGTTGATGACCGAGGCGGTAATGAGGAAATAGAAAGGCTGTTTCGAGTTGCCCAGGGCGCGAATCTGACCGGAGAGCAGATTGTAGGCTATGGTAAAAGGAATCGCCGCAAACTGCAGCATCAGGAAGATGTAGGCATCATCGAACACCTCCTTCGGCGTATTCACCAGATGTAGAATCTTTCCGCAGAAGATGCAGGAAAGGAAGGTGATGACCACGGCAAACACCACGGCGATGCGGATGCTGTTGCTTACGTAAGCCCGCATCTTGGCATAATCCCTGGCGCCGAAAGCCTGGGCGATAGGGATGGCAAAACCGGCACAGGAGCCGTTGCAGAAGCCCATGATGAGGAACATGATGGAGCTGGATGCGCCTACTGCCGCAAGAGCTCCCACGCCAATCCATCTTCCCACGATGGCGGCATCGATAATGAGATACATCTGCTGAAGGATGTAACCCAAGATAAGTGGAATTGCAAATTTGATGATGGCTCGCAAAGGCGAGCCTACTGTCATGTCATTAGTAGACTTTGAACTTTGAGTTTTGACCATTGAACTTTATGATTAGTTTTTGTTATCCTAAAAATATAAGGAGGATGCACTCTTTATTTGAGTGCATCTCCAATCTTCTGTCTGATTTGTGTCATTTTGTTGCGGCGCTCAATGGAAAACGTATCTCCGTGGGTTTCCACATAATCGAAGAGCATGAAAGCCTTGTTCAGCAGTTCATCTCTTGCGGGCTGTCCCACGGTATCAGCCTCGTGATAATAGAGCTCGGCAAGCATGTCCATCTTGGAGAGTCGCTTCTCCTCATCGGCAATTCCTGCCATTGCCTTCATCACGTCCTCGATGGTGGCGATGCTGTAGAAGGCGTAAGGGCCTACGTATTGATTGTAGAGCTCCCTGATCTTCTCACGTCTCACCTCCACCTCTTTCTTTTCGAGCATTCTTTCGAGTGCCGCCATAAACTCGCGAATCAGTCGCTGTATGTAGTCTCGTTGTAGCATAAAATAGTCTTTGTTTTATTCGTTGTTGTTGATAGCCTCCACATACTCCCACAGTTTCTTGTAGAAAGGATGCTTCGTCATCGTGTCCTTGTTGCCCAGGATGATGAGCTTCATTCGGGCTCTCGTCATCGCCACGTTCATGCGGCGAAGGTCTTTCAGGAATCCAATCTGGCCCTCATCGTTGGAACGTACCAGGGAGATGAGAATCACATCGCGCTCCTGCCCCTGGAAACCATCCACCGTGTTTACGCTGATGAGGCGGCGGTAAGGCTTGAAGAACTCATACTTCTTGATGAGCTTCTTCAGATACTGCACCTGGGCACGATAAGGCGAAATGATGCCTACGTCGATTCTTTCCTCCAAAACGCGCCGTTTGCCTATTTTGGTGAAGTATTCCGCCAGGGTGAGCAGGGTAAGCTCGGCTTCTGCCTTGTTGATACGCCCGAAACTCTCGCCCACAAACTGCTCCTTGAAGTTCAAATCAGAATTCTGATTGGCTGCAGATACAGAAGATGATACGGATGCAGAATCTTCTGGAGCATCTCCTCCTTCTATGGTTATCTGATTCTCCTCGTTCGAAGTATCAATCCAGGTAATCGGATGGTCGTAATCCAATACGCTTCGGTATTTAATCTGAGGCGCACTTTCCACCTTGCCCCCGTAGAACCAGTCGCTCGAGAATCGCATGATTTCGTCGTTCATGCGGTATTGGATTTTCAGCAGGGTTACTACCTCCGGCTTGTTTTCGGCGATGCGCTCCATCAGGGTCTTGCCCAGTCCGGCTCTTAATGCCGCAATACTCTTTACGGTAGGCGGCAACTGGCAATGGTCGCCTGCCAGAATCACCCGGCTGGCTCTTCTCATCGGAATCCAGCAGGCGGCTTCCAAAGCCTGGGCAGCCTCGTCGATAAAGAGGGTACCAAACTTCATGCCTTCCAGCAGATGATGGGCTGAGCCTACCAGGGTACAGGCGATGACACGCGCCTCGCCAAAGAGTTCTGCGTTGATGCGGATTTCTATCTCGGCGGCACGGCTCTTCAGCCTATCCATCTTCTGATGATAGTTCTCGCTACCCTTCTTCCTGTTCTTTCTTAATTCTCTGATTGCCTTGCGAATCGCCCAAAGCTGAGGATAATCTGCATGGCTCTCAAAGCGGCGCTCGTAGGTGAAGCCCAGCATCTTGTCGTTTACGCGGGTCGGGTTTCCGATACGGAGCACGTTGATGCCTCTGTCCACCAGTTTTTCTGATATCCAGTCTACCGCCATGTTGCTCTGTGCACACACCAGAACCTGACTCTCACGCATCAGGGTTTCGTTGATGGCTTCTACCAGGGTTGTAGTCTTTCCGGTTCCCGGAGGTCCGTGAACGATGGCAACATCCTTTGCCCAAAGCACCTCGTTTACCGCTCTTTCCTGGGTAGGATTGAGCCAAGGGAACTTCATCGGTTCGAAGGAGAATCTTCCTGCCTTCTGATGGGAATAGAATAAATCGCGGAGATAAGCCAGACGGTTGTTCTTTGCCTTCATCACGCGGTCCAAGGCCTCGAACATCAGTTTGTAGCTTGTTTCATCAAAGGATAACTGTACGCCGATAGGGTCGGTTGACTGCTGAAGTTCGAGCAATGGGGCAGAATCGGGTACGGTAATCACCATTCTGTCGCCATCTACATAACTCACGGTTCCGGTAAAGGAGAAATATTTTATACTTTGAACTTTGAGATTTGAACTTTGAACTTTATGATTAGCGTCTGAAGGGTTTTCTGACTGTTGGAGGGCTGTGTTGCCCTGGTTCTCATTCTTGCCCATCTTCTTGACCATAAAGAACATGACGGGGCGACCGAACTCAAAATTGTGCTCGATATCCTGGTCAGAGGTTCGGAAAACCTCTATGGCTGTCTGGTTCAGCGAATTATAAAAGCTCTTTCCCACCTGTAGCGGGAACCAGGCATCACCTCGTTTCACCTTCCGCTGCATTCCCATCTGTTCGGTAAGCTTGCGGAAGGCTTCTTTCTCGGTATAATACTCCAGCTGGAGCAGGGTGCGTTGTTGCAATAATGCCTGAATTGGTGAAATCTGTTCCATATAGGGTGCAAAAGTAGCGTATTTCTGCCGAATATGGAAAGAAAAAGAGATAAATATGTTTAAAGTTCCTGCTTTATTTATCCCAAAGCTGATAGTCGATTACCTTATTGTCGTTAGACTGAATGCTGTCGCTTGCCGAAGATGCAGGCTCTTGGGCATTTTTCTCCAGATGATAATAGCTCCCGCCCAGGGCTGCCAGCAGGGCGATGATGAGGGCACAGAGCAGGAGTAAGGCGTGGCGGTAACGGGGTGTGCAGGACAGGCGTTGGCGCAGTTGGGCGATGTTTTGCGGACGGCTTTGCGGGTCGCGGCAGCTACAGATTTCTGCCATCTTGCTGAGAGCCTTATCGCCCGTAGCCTTGGCCATTTCGCCCAGAACCATGCCCAGAGAATAAATGTCGGCACGCGGTTCAGCCTTGGCGCCCGGCAACATCTGTTCGGGAGCAATATAGCCCGAAGTACCGGCTGGCGATTTCAATACGCAGAAAGAATCGCTATCCGAGAGACCGAAATCGATAAGTTTCACGTTCTGCCCGTTATGGGTAATCATGATGTTAGAAGGCTTCAGGTCGCGATGAATCATCTGTTTATTGTGCATATATTCCAACGCATCCATCAGCTGTGCTGCAATCTTGCGGGCGAGTTCTGCCGAGAGGGCATTCTTCTTGATGAACTGTTCCAGATTGTCGCCGTCAATATATTCCATCACCACTACCGTGCCCAGGTTGTCAACCTTTTCCAGGTCGATGGTACGGCAGATATTGGGATGTTCCAGCTGCTGGCCTATCTCAAACTCCTTGGCGAGTGCCTGTCGGTAAACAGGGGTGTAGAGAAAATCGTTCTTGAGACATTTCAGCATGAAACGCTTGCCGTATTTGGTGGCTGTAAAGATGCGTGTATGACCCGAAATAGACACGTAGCATTGGTGGAGATTGCTGAATGCATCCTCCACAGGCAAAGGGTTTGATTCGCTCATCTCCTTGCTGATATCTTCGGTAAATCCCGATGTTGTTTTCTTCTTCTTTTCTTCTGTTTCCTGCATGCTCACGGTTTCCTCTTTATTTCTGTTGTTTTATTTCTTGTTGATGCTGATGATGGTAAGTCCGCCGTTTCTGCCGGCTACGAACGAGGCTGTACGTTCGCCGCCGCGCTCGATGTAAGGCAGAAAGAGGGGCTGCTCCTTGATGAAACAACCTGTTACGAAGCGGTCGCCAGGCAGCAGCTTGCTGTTCTCTGATTTCTCTATTTCATAGGTACTGTCGCCCAGATAGCGGAGCAGCAGCAGACGGTTGGGACTCCATCCGATAGAAACGAGGGAACCTTCACGCAAATCGCTGCTTACCAGCTGGTTTGCCTTGAAGAAAGAACTGTTGTACTTGGTGCTGGTCTTGAGCCAATGGGTAAATTCCATGTAGCTCTTATGTCCGATGTATTGGGAAAGCACATCGAGGGTTACCATGCGCGGCTTATGATTGTCGCTCACGTATCCATAGAGTCGTTTGAGGGTGGATGGAGAAACAGTTCCACATGTTTTCTTCTCCAGATAGAGTGAAAACTCTTCGAAGTCGGTTGTCGTGGCAAGAATCTTGCCGTATTTCTGTTCTACGAGCGATTTGAGCTCTTCTATTTCGGGTGTTGTCATAATTTATTCTTTAACAGTATGAATGTTCGACAATTTTATTCTTCAACGATATGGGTGAATTTGCCCCATAACTTATGGTTCTGATACCCCTTTTTCATGCCTGCAGGAACGTGGACCACGCAGGTGGTGAAGAAGTTGGCTACCTTGTTGGAGAAGGCATTTTCTTCGCAGTAAGGTATCGTGGAAGCTGAAACATAGAGGTCGGTAAGTGGACTTTCATCGAAAGCGTAGTTGCTGATATGTTCGGTTTTTGCTCCCAGATATACTTTCGTGAGCTTCCGGCAACCTTGGAAAACGCCCGTAGGAATCAGCTTGATGCCAGCCCCGAGATGTATTTCCTTTACCTGGCTGTCCATGAAGGCACCTTGTCCTAATGTTTCAACGTTGTCTGACAGATAAAATGCCTCGATGCTGCATTCCCTGAAGGCGTAGGCGCCGATGGAGGTAAAGGCGGAAGGAAGAGTGTATTTACCCTTCTTGCCCATCGGGAACCAGACGATTCTGTTGCCCTCTGCATTCAGCAGAACGCCGTCCTGACTCTTGTAGTAAGCGTTGGCAGGCGAAACCGTAATGGCTTCGAGCACCTTACATCCGCTGGAAGGGAGAATGCTGCCTGCTGAGGCTGGAATCTCTATCTCGCGGAGCGAAGTGCAATCGGCAAATGCATCTTTCCCGATGGTGGTTGCATCGGCAGGAAGAACTACGTGGGTGAGTTTTTCGCAACCGGCAAATGTGCCTTGCACAATCTGGTTTTCTGCAGCTTCGTGATGATAAGGACCTACCATTCCGCCTGCTGCGAGGTGAACGTCGGCAAGGTCTATATCCGAGAGTTTGCCTGGGGTGGATGCATTATTATTGTCGCGCCCCATCATCAATCTCAGACAACTGAGGTCTTCGCCGTTCAGGGTTCCGGCTATGGTCAGCTGGGTATAATCGTAAAGATGATTGCCCATCAGCTGGGTCAGTTCGCCTGTTTCGTTTAGCGTAATGGCGTCGCTCGTATCATATTTGATGGCGGTTCCGAGGGTTTCTCCTACCGTATTCCGGGCGAAAGGCAGAAACTCGTAGTGGGCATTCCGCTCCAGATTTCCGATGCGCAACTTGATTTTACCCTCCTTTCCGTCAAAGTTTTCTGCGATGCATTTCTGCTTGTTCTTCGGCTCGCTGGTCAGATAAACGTAGCATCCGGTTTCGGTCATCGGTTCGCCACCATCATCGGTTATTTCATAACTTACGAAAGCACTCATCGGTCCGTGACTCAAGAGCGTTGCCGATGTAAGTTTCGGACTCATATTGGGCTGGGTGGTGAAACTCATCGTGTTGCTGGTTGTGGTTGTTCGGCCGTTGTTGCCCTGTAGCATATAATAATAGGTAGTGCCCGCTTTGAGCCCCGTCAGAACCAGCGAGACGTCAGTTCCCTGGGCATGAACCTCGCTGGTATTGAGGTTCATGCTCTCCGAAGTGCCGTATCTGAACAGAAGTTTCGGCATTTCTGTTTCTCCCTCTATGGTGGCTAATCCGTTGAGGGTAGCCTCTGTCCGGGTGATGTGGGTCGCCTCTGTGGTTATCAGGTGCGGCTCCAGATAGGTAGGCTTATCGCTATTGCTGCATCCTGCCATCATCATGCTTCCTATCAGGAGGGCAAGAAATCTGATGCTGCGTAATATGCTTTTTATGTTCATTTCTTACTTCTTTTGTTTTCCGATTTTAATACCTATGCCGATGCTGCCCTGCCATTGTTTTCCGGCGATGGTGATGGCTGAGGCTGCGATGCTCACTCTGTTGAACGAGGCGAGCACACCCAGCTGGGCTGCGAAGCCTTTGTGGGTAAGGTCTTCGTTGAGCAGGTATCCGCCTCCGCTGCTCTCGGTCTGCTGCCAGGCTGTAGCGGCTTTGCCGTAGCCTACGCCTTCGAAGAGGCAGAAACCATGCGTAATGTGGTGGATGGCTCCAGCTGTAAAGGTGTAGTTCTGGTGGCGTGTATTGCCTGTATAATAAGGTTTGATGCTGCTGCCCGGCGTGTAGCCTTCTTTGTTGCAGGTTCCTTCTGTGCTGCCGATGCGCTTGAGGTTGCTGCTGGCATGGATGAAGAAGCCGTGGCAGCGCATCAGGGCGAAGAAGAGACCGTAGGAAGGTCCGTCTTCATGGAAGGATAGCGTGGCGAGCGTGTAGAGGGCGAGTGGCATCTTCTGACGTACTTGTGGTACGGCAATCGTATCTATTACCGTCTTTACCTCTACGATGGTGTCGTGCTTCTCCTGGATGATAGGAGTAAGTTTGGGCAGTTTCAGCTTCAGCTCGTAGGTCATTCTGCTTTCCAGCGGTTTGCTGAACCGGTAGTCGCGGAGCACGCCCCATTCCGGATGCTTGATGGTGAGCAGTTTGGAACCTTTGGGAAGATAGAGCCAGATTTCGCCCACTTCGTCTTTTCGCGATACGATGCCGAGTGGGGTAGAGAAGGCAAAGTCGGAGGGCGCTTCTACCTTTACCAGGGCGCAAGGCTCATCGTTGAGGTCGCGTACGGGGGTGATAAAGGCACTCACGTCGTTGGGCAACAGGCGGAAACCTGCTACCGAAAATTCCTGTGCCTGGACGGATGCCGACCACAGGCTTAATATGAATAAGAGTATCGTGAGTCTTAAACTCCCAGCTCTTAACTTCTCACTCCTAACTGTCATCATATTATTTATTCTAAATTAAAGTCTTGTATACTGATTACATCGTCTCCGCTATGTACGGTTCCTGCCGGTTGCCAGGTGCGCACGTGGATGAGCGGCATGGACGGGTTGCGGAAATCCCAGAGCAGAAAGAGATAGCCGTCGTCTGCGTAACGGTTGCTCTTGTATTGCTGCCGGAGGGTGACGCCGTAAATGCCGTCCATCGTAGGATGGCGCATGATGCGGAATCCCGAGAACTTCAAGTCTATCTTCTGGTTGACTGTAAATACCTTCGCCAGTCTTGAAATATAGTCTTTCTTCGAGTGAATGGCGTAGGTTACCTTTGCTTCAGCCTGACATTTGTTGTCGTTGGCTGCAGGTTTTACCACGTTTCCTACGATGATGAGTGCCTTGTCGCTAAACACCTGTTTCAGAAAATCAAGATCCTTGGTGGTATAGGCTGTGCGGAAATGTTCGCAGTAGTTGAGGATGGTGTGGCGGCGTCTGGCATCGGTCTCTGTGAGTTTGCCCTGCATGATTTTCGAGGCTTCCTTGTAGAAAGGATTCGACTGCGCCATCGTCTTGAGATCTACCTGCGAAAGATGGCTGGTCTTTCCTGCTTTTGGTGCGTTCGCTTGCCTGTATGCCTGTTCTTCCGGTTGATAATCAGCCGAAGTTTTTGCGGTTTCTTCTGCCTCTCCATTCATCAGCATCTGCGCCTGCTGCCTGTTGTCTTCTGGAATCGCATTCTTGTTGCTTTCCGTGAATACGACCATACCCTGGCGGTCGATAAATCCCTCTCTCTTAGAGTTTTGCTCGCGGAACCGGAGTTGCCCGTTGCGGTAACGGGTATCTAGCAGACAGCCACGCAAAGGGATGGCAAACAGCTCGTTGCCGTCTGCATCTTCTACCACGTATCGCTTGCCTTTCGCGCCGTTGTCCTTTTCTACAAGTTCCAGTCCTTCGTTCACTCCGTATCGGGTTTCCTGGCTGTCGCCTTTATAAACGGCAGAGGGTAGCAGCCACAAGGCTGCCACCCATCCTCCGAGAAGGAGTGCTAGAAGGGATAATATCAATACCGTCTTCTTCATCGATAATTCTCTGTATTTTTATCATGCATGGCCCTTCGGGAGAAAGGCTTTCTTACTTATTTCCCCCAGTTCTGAATCTCGCCGCCTATCTCTATCTTCACCTGGTCTGGGTTGTCAGAAATGATGAAGTTGACAAGATGTTCGGTTCCGGGTTTAAACTGGAATCTGCTCTCGTAGAGATAACTTACACCTTTCATTACCACTTCGATGAGTGGTCTTCGGTTTTCTATGCGTTGAGGCACGATGATTGCCGAGTAGATGTAGTCGCTCTCCTGATGGGCGATGATGCTCTGCTGGGTTCCCTTCACATAACGGGTTGCCACGCCTGCCTGAAGGTCGATGGTGGCTGTAGGTACCGTGCTGTGGATGGTTACCTGGGCATGGGTAGGCATTTCTCCCTCAAAGTCTTCGCCCTTGATCAGGCGTATCTTGAGCTTGCTCATGATGTGCTTGAAGTTGAGGCTGATAGGGGAGTTGGATGCCTGGATGTCCTTGCTGGTGGCAAAGAGCAGGTCGCTTGCCTCGTAACCGCCGGGTGCAGTTGCCGTCTTCGGGGTACTCTGGTCGAGGGCTACGCTGAAAGGCTGGTCTGTCGTGCTGCTTACGCCCTGTATGTATGGGTAGTAAGCGTAGGCGTTGTAGATGCCTTCGTCCCAGTAAAGGGTACGGGCGGCTTCCCATTTGCTGCCATCGTAGGTGAGCGCTTCGTTGTTCACGAGATTGCCGCCTATTTCGAGTGGAGCCTTGCTTTCTGCCACGTAGAGACCTATCTTGTCGTTGGACTCGAAACTGGTTGCCGTGGCACGGCTCTGGCCGGGATAGTTTACGGTAAAAGTCATCGGCGTAGATTGGGCATCCTTGAAGCGGGAGGTTGTTTCCACCTCCTCGCTACATGAAACCATTCCTAATATAGCCAACGCAAAACTGGCGTATCTTATTATATGTTTCTTCATTTTTTTCTTGTTTTAATGGTCCATACTCTGATTTTCCTTGCCCTCGCTCTTAGCGATGCTTTCTAACCTTTGCCATCTTCAGCGGACTGCCTTTATGGAAGATAGGAGCATGCTGGTAGGTTCCGGATGTGCGCTGGTCGCCATTGCCGCCGAAAGCACGGCTCTCTACGATTCCCGCATCTCGCTTGTCGTTCTTAACGAAGTCTTCGAAACTGTAGGTTTCTCCGGCATAAGCCTTGATGCGCTTCACGATACTCTCACGGCTGATGGTGCTGTAGTAAGGAATATCGTTGTTCATGCAGGAGTTCGGCTCCGAACGGAATACGCCTCGGTTGTGCATGTAGCCTCCCTCGTAGATGTCTACGATGTCGCTGTAGCGGTCGTCGAAAATCAGATGGCTCCAGCCTACGCTATGCATCTTGCCGGTAAGTTCCAGGTTGTCGTACCAGCCGAGTGACTTGGCTCCGTTGAATTCAAGAACGTGTCCGCAGCAGGTGCAGTCGCAGAAATCGATGAAGGCGTTGTGATAAATGTACTCATCGCCCAACTTTCCGAATCCGTGTCCGCCTGCCTCATGCTGGATGACGCCACGGGTATCGAGCGGATAGTCGTAGGTACTCTGCGGACAGAAGGCAATAGCCGAACCATCTTCCCACATCTGGCAGATGCCGCCGTAATCGGTAGAATTAGGAACCATGATGATCAGGGTCTGATTCAGATTGCCCTTGTTGACGGTTGGAGCGCCCAGAGCATAATCGAATACTTCGTCATAATCTGCCTTCAATCCTACGCCACCGGTAAAGGTGGTGTTGAATCGGTTGTAGCGGATGGTGTTCACGGTTCCTACGCCTGATTCAGTAGAAAGCGGAATGGCGGTATAAACATTGAAGTAATCACGGTAAGTCTTGTAAGGCTCAATACCGAAGAAATATTCCACTTCCTGCTTGATATCATTCAGATATTTTCCGCTGGCAATATCCTTTGCGCTAAAGCCATCGCCGAGCAGCACGATGTTGATTCCTCCATTATTGCCCTTGGTAGCCTTCTGCAGGGTAATCCATTCGTCCTCGCCATATTCATAACCATACTGCGAAACGCTACATTCGTGGGTATAGTCTTTGTCTTTCAGGCGGAATACCACCTTTCCATCACGACTATCAGCATTCTTAGCCATTCCCTTGATGGTCAAGGTAACTTCTGTCTTCTTGTTGCCGCTGGCAGGAGAAACCTCACACCAGTCTGGCTTGCTGGCTACTTCCCATTCGCCCTCGGCGTTAATTACCAGTTTCTGCTTATGCTCCGTGCTCAAGGCGCAGGCTACAGATGGTCGGCAAACGAGCTCGTGGTGAGCAGCGATGCGCTTGAAGTCGCACCAGCCTGGTGCTGCCTGATACTGGGAAATGGCAGATTCAGGAACTTCGAGAGTGAAGTTATCCTTGGCTACGCCATTGAAAGCTCCGCTCAAAACATGTGCAGGAACCTCTCCTCTACAAACGATGCTGTAAATGCCAAAATCGTTGGCAAAAGCACCTCCATTATCTCCCCATGTTGATTCATAACCAATACTAGACAGACTTTCTGGGAAAATAAGTTGTTCTATACTACGGCAGTTGGCGAAAGCTCCTGCACCGATTGACTCCAAACCTTCAGGAAATTCCAAAGTACCCATCAATCTCCAGTTTCCTGCAAAGGCGTTTCTGCCGATAGATACAAGACCTTTTGGTAATTTTAATTCTCCAGAAAAATCACACCCAGCAAATGTACTCTCTCCAACAGAAGTTAGGTTTTTAGGTAAGTTCAACTCTCCTTTTAGTGGAACATTATTAAAAGCACCTTGATTGATGCTTGTTATTCCATCATGAAGTTGGAGTGTACCATTAAAACCTGTACCGCCAAATGCGTTTTGATTAATGGTTTTTACGCCTTGTGGTATTTTAAGACTTCCCGTAAGATTATTGTCATTACAAAAAGCCCCATCACCTATATATTCAAGTTTATCTGGTAATACTAAATTGCCGTAATAACCAGGATTCGATGCAAATACATTATGTCCAATATATTTCAAATTGTTTGGTAATTTCAACTCGCAATTAAAATGACAACCGTCAAAGGCACCTCCGATATCTACGGCGCCTCCTCCTCCAATATATTCCAATGTTGTTGGTAGTGAAAGAGAACCTGTTAAGGAATTACACCAAAGAAATGCACTAGGACCGATGCGAGTTACTCCCTCTGGTATGATGATAGAACCAGTTAGATTTACACAATTTCTGAAGGCTCTTTCACCAATACCTGTAAGACTGTCTGGAAGAACGACACGGACTAATGAGTTCTTTTCATCAAATGCACGCTCATGAATTACGTACTTTCGCTCTACCCCATCGTGAGAGTTGTCACCAGAAATCCAAGGTTGATAACCAAATCTTCCATAAACAATAGCTTCTTTCATATTCAGAGATTGAAGATTGCTCATTTCGTCACGCATAAATTCAAAGTCTGTTGGTCCTATCTCGCCGGTAATCTTAAGATTCTTGAGTTTTGTATAGTCCTTATTAGCCGCAGCAATCGCCTCTTTTAGGTGACCTTTCGTTGAGTTGATAACCACGTACTCTTTCGCCGTTGCATCATGGCTTACCAAATCATTCTCCCAAGGAGTGATGCTTTCGCTAACCAAAGTAAGCTTGTAAGCGCCGCTTCCAGTCTGCTTATCTACTTTGATACCGAAGTTCATCATCTTGCCAGATACGTAGGTAAGTGCTTCGTTCTTAGTGAACTTATAAGGTACGCCGCCGATGGTGATGCTGAAGAGGGTTGTGCCGGCAGCCACGGTTTGAGGAACCACGATGGTGCGCCACTCGTCGTTAGTACGAGATGGGATGGTCATGGTGTTCTCTACAGCACCTGCAGTCTTGATTTCGCCAGTAGAAAGATTGATGCTTGCCTTGCGGGCTACGTTGGCTGTCAGGACAATCTTCTCAAGATTCGCCCATTCGCCCTCAGCAAAACCGGAACCCTGAATCAGGGTAACGCGGGCATTCGACATGCGATGCGCCATAGGCAAACGGATTACGCTGGTGGTAGGAGCCACATCTGACACCTTGCCCCAGAGAAAATCGCTCGCTTCGTAGCCACCCATTTCACCATTCTCGGTTGCTTTGCTCTGATCTTTCTGTACTTCTAACTGATAATCCTCTATGCTCTCAGGGTTGGCAAAAGGATAGTAGCCATACACATCAATATGCGTATGCTTGTCTTTCCAGAAAAGGTCATAAGCGGAGTTCCACTTATAGTTAGGCTCATCGAAAGTGTGGCGCACATTATCGCCACGGTTGCCGTTTACCTTCAGGGTTCCAGGCTTGTTTCCCTCGTAATCTACGATGTAAACGCCCATCACGTCGCCGTTGCAGAAACCGTTGTCGTTGACGCGGGTTACGGCAAGCTGGTCGATATCGCCCGAAAGCTGGATGCGGTTGCTGTCGTGCTGCTCGGTCTTGTCGCCGAAGAAGTCATCGCTACAGCCCGTCAGGAGCATGGCTCCTGCCGCAAGCAGATATAATAAGGTATGTTTTACTCTTTTCATAAATAATTCTTTTAGGGGAGATGACCTTTCTCTGTCAGAAAGATCATCTCTTATTATTTCTGGATAGAAAATCGTCCGTTCTGTTATTCGGCTGTTCCGCCATAGTCAATACCGTCGTCTTCCCACTTGCTGATGTTTACATTCACGCCGTTGCTGGTCTTGCTGAGCGTAACGGTAAACTTATGCTTCTTGCCAGCCTCGAAAGCGGAAAACTGGGATGACTTAGGGAGATTGAAATCTCTGCCGTCAACATTTACGGTAATGAGATTTCCCTCGCCTACGGCTTGCGGAATGATGAGCGCCTTGTAGCTGTTGCCTTCTTCCTTGAGCGGAATGAGGTCTGTATCATCGCCCTTGGCTGTTACGGCACCTGTAGAAAGATTGGCTGTAGCCTGTGTCTTCAGCCGGTTGATCTTTACGCTAATCTTGGCTGCAGCAAGCGAAGCCTCTGTAAATCCGTTTCCTGCCACGAGCTTGATAATCATCTGGCTCAACACGTGCTTGGCTTCTATCTTTACGGCGCTTTCTGAAGGTGTCGCATCTGTAGTCTTGCCTATCAGAAGTTCGCTAGCCTTGTATTTTTCCGTTGTGCTCTGGTCAGCATTTATGGTCCAAGGCATCGCCTCTATGTTGCTGATAGTGGCTGTATATGGATAATAAATGTAGAAATCGGCGTGGGTGCTGTTGTCTTTCCAGTAGGTTGGAGTTGTAGCCTTCCAGGTTCCATCATAAGTAAATTTCGTGTTGTCTATATAGTTACCTGTCGTTTGAAGTGTTGCGGCAGAGCCATCGGCTTTATGGTTGACAACAAACAGTCCTATCTGATCTCCCGTTTCAAAAGCCAGATCAGTAGCACGGCTTATCGAAGTGCTGATGCTGATAGGCACTTTTGCTGAAGGGGTTGGACTAGGTGTAGGGTCTAATTCAGAACCTCCACCGGAACATGCGGTTAATGCGAGGAGCATGCTCCCTACGATTGCTAGATACTTCTTCTGTTTCATGATTTCTTCGTTTTATATGATTACTTTTTCTAGGTGTATTTGGAACTGCTAGTTTCATTTACTTTGCAAAGGTAGAAAAAAAGTGGTATTATACAAGTTCATAATGGTTCATATAGGGAAAAAGTTGCTAAACAACATGTTTTCAGGGGATAAACGGAGAGTGGAGTCAAAGAAAAAAGGCAGTTTCCTGCTTGTTGGAAACTGCCTTTCTCTTGAAATCGGGAATAGTCCCGTCTGTTTTATCTGATGATTGTCTCATCTGTTATCTGATAATTTTCATTACATCTTCTATGCTGCGGTTGAACGGTCCGTTGTGCTCCAGTTTGATGGTACACATGGCTGCAGCAAACTTTCCGGCTTCTACCGGATTGGCTCCCTGCATACGCTTGTAGAGATAGCCTGCCGAATAGGTGTCGCCACATCCTGTAGCATCTACTACTTCATGAGGAGGGTAGGCAGGAATATCGTAGAAAGTATCATCTACATAAACCAGAGAGCCCTCGCTTCCCAGGGTGATGATTACTTCGGCTACGCCCCAGGCATGAATCAGCTTGGCGGCTTCCTTCGGGTCCTTCAGTCCGGTAATGGTCTCCATCTCGGTCTCGTTCACCTTCAGATAATAGGTGTTCTTGAGCACATCGAGCTTGTCCTTCCAGTCGATGGCGTAAACTTTCTCGTCTCTCACCTCGCGCAGATAGCCCTGCACATCGATGGAAACTTTTCCCTTCTTGGCAAGAAAGGCGACCACTTCCGGCGAGAAATCATCGCTCAGCAGACTGCCCAGGTGAAAAACCTTTGCCTCTACATGCTCCAGCTGCTGGATGGTGAAAGGATCGGCCTTGGCAAGCACTCGCTGCTTACGGTCGTTGGGATTATTGCCATAAATATTTTCGAAGAAAACCGTATTGCGCGATGGGTTCAAGGTGACATCTATTCCAGCCTTGAGCATCTTTTCAACAGGTTCCTTCTCGGTAGGATCCATCGCCGTAATGAGCGAGAAACTTACATCCTTTGGCAATTGGTTGATGGCGTAGGCAAAATAAAAAGAGGTGCCGCCAGCCATGTAAACCGTACTGCTCGGGGTCACGATTTTATCCTTTGTTACGTGCCCAATACAACAAATATCTTTCATTCTTACTTCATTTTGCGGATGCAAAGGTACTGCAAATCGAGAATAATACAAAAAAAAATGGGAATTATTTTGTTTTGTTCGCATTTTAATGTACCTTTGCATCGAGAAAAAGCAACTTTTAAAGTTTTATCTAGAATAGATATAAAGAAACATTATGTGGTTTGATAATTTAATCAACGTGCATTCGGCGGTGCAAGGCATCGTCATCCTGTCTTTGATTTGTACTTTGGGTCTTGCCCTCGGCAAGATTCATGTCAAAGGAATCTCCCTTGGCATAGCCTTCGTATTCTTCGTGGGTATTATAGCGGGTCATCTCGGACTCTCTATTGACCAGAATATGCTGGAGTTTGCAGAAAGTTTTGGTCTTACCATGTTTGTGTATGTGCTGGGTCTTTATGTGGGTCCTAACTTCTTCGGTTCGATGCGTCACGAAGGCATTTCGCTCAATCTGTGGAGTCTGGCTGTCATTCTGGTGGGAACCTTGTTCTCGCTCGCCTTGTGCTGGATTCTGCCAATCAGTCTGCCTGATATGATGGGCATTCTGTGTGGCGCCACAACCAATACGCCTGCCCTTGGTGCTGCCCAGCAGGCGTTGCAGCAGTTGGGCTTGCCTAGCGAAGGTGCGGCTCTGGGCTGCGCCGTCACTTATCCTCTGGGTGTAGTGGGCGTTATCCTGGCGATGATGCTCTTGCGCAAACTCTTTGTGAAACCGGAAGATCTGGAGATTCGCAAAAATGATGATGACGACCATACGTCTATCGGACAATACGTAATCGTGAATCCTGCCCTGAACGGCAATACCATCGCAGAGATTACGATGATGACGCATCGCAAGTTCATCATCTCCCGTGTGTGGAGAGGCGAACAGGTGATTGTTCCTCAGGCTGATACGGTACTTCATACGAATGATAATGTGCTCGTGGTTACCAATAAGGATGAGGTTTCGGCGATGCAGATTCTCTTCGGAAAGAAGGTGGATAAGGAGTGGAATAATGATAAGGTAGACTGGAATGCGATTGATGCGAAGGTAGAAAGCCGCATTATCGTTGTAACCCGTCCGGGACTGAACGGCAAGCGCCTGGGCAGTCTGCAGATGCGAAACTCCTATGGCGTGAATGTGAGCCGAGTGCTTCGTGGTGATATCCGTCTGCTTGCTACAGATGACCTCCGTCTGCAGTACGGCGACCGACTGACGGTAGTTGGCGACCCTACGAGTATCGACCATGTAGAGCAGTTTCTGGGTAATGCCGTAAAGACCCTGAACGAGCCGAACCTCGGCGCTATCTTCCTCGGAATCATTCTCGGTCTAGCCATAGGAACCGTTCCTCTGGATATTCCTGGAATGACGGCTCCTGTGCGTCTGGGTATTGCCGGTGGTCCTATCGTGATGGGTATTCTGATTGGTGCGCTGGGGCCTCGTGTGCATTTCATCTCTTACATGACGCGAAGTGCGGGTCTGATGCTGCGAGAACTGGGTCTTGCCCTCTATCTCGGTTGCCTGGGTTTGGCGGCTGGTGGACAGTTCTTCGAGACGGTGGTTCGTCCGGAGGGTTTGATGTGGGTAGGCATCGGTTTCCTTATCACGGTTGTACCTGTGGTTATCGTAGGTTTCATCATCCTGAAGACCAAGAAGTATGACTTCGGCAGTATTTGCGGAATCCTCTGTGGAAGTATGGCGAATCCGATGGCTTTGACTTACGCCAACGAGACGCTCGACGGTGATACGCCAAGCATCAGTTATGCTACGGTTTATCCGCTCGGCATGTTTATCAGAGTGGTGATAGCCCAGGTTATCGTGATGTTCTTTGTCTGATATTCCGATGTTTTCATCTGTTTCTGCTGATTCTGTCATCCGCAGATATGAAGAAAGGCTGGTTTCGGTTAGAAATCAGCCTTTCTTGTTATAGTCATTTTCTTTCCCGTCATCGGGTGCTCAAATGTGATTTCTTCAGCATGGAGATGCAGTCTTGTTGCAGTCTCGTTGCCGTAGAGCGGATCGCCTATGATAGGGGCATTCAGACCCTCCTGATGAGCACAATGCACTCTCAGCTGGTGCGTTCTGCCTGTTTTCGGATAGAGCGCCAGGCGCAGATGGGTATCGTCAATACGCTCTAGAACCTCGTATTCTGTAATGGCTTCCTTGCCCTGTTCACGGTTTACAATCTGGCGTGGACGGTCTAGGAAATCTGCCATCAGAGGAAGCGAGATGTAACCTTTTCCGCTTTCTGTTTCTTTCAGAATCCGGTTGCACGATTCCTTGTCTTTTCCGCAAACGATGGCTACGTATTTCTTCTGAACCCGATGATTCAGAAACTCCTTTTGCAGACGATGATAGGCAAACTCGGTCTTGGCAATAATCATCAGTCCGCTTGTTGCCATGTCCAGACGGTGGACGATGAGCGGACCGGTAGCTTCCTGATATTTCCTGCGCATCAGAGTGTAGATGGATGGCTGGGCTGCATCTTTTCCGGGAACCGAGAGCAAACCATCGGGCTTATAGATGACAGCCAGTTCACGGTCTTCGTAGAGCGTTTCCACCTTATTATATATAGTAGCCTCGGTCTGTTGGGTTTCAAAGACCGTTTTAGGCAGCATCCAATGTAGTATCGGTTTGCATTTTCCGTTGCAGGCAGGATAAAACTGAAGATGATGCCTGATTTCTTCTTTCGGACTCTCTCCCCACCAGAACATCGCCATCTGCAGAGGCTTGTAGCCATGCTGGTAAGCGTATTGCAGGAGTTTCGGCTCGCAGCATTCTCCACTTCCTGCAGGTGGAATCTTAATCGCCTCGTCCTTGAAAATCTCCAGCAGATTCTTGCTTTCTCCTTCCGCATTCAGCATCTCGAATTTCGCAAACAGCCATTGCTGAAGTGCTTCTGATAGCTCTTTGCGGAGCTTTTTTGCCCTGTTCAAGTCCTTTTCGTAGACTTCGTATTCTGTTTCCAGCGCCGTCTTTTCGTTTATCGATTTCTTCAGTCTCTTCAGTTCAGCCTTCATAAACTGGCTCTCTTTTATCATCGCCTCTTCCTCTTCCTGGCTCAGAGATTTTCCAGCAGAAAGGGCTTCCTGTCGCCTTGCATCCCGCTTTTCCTTCGCTTCTTTTATCTTTGTCTGATAGTTTGCGATAACTTCTTGGCGCTTTTGCTGTAAATCATCAATCAGGCTTTTTGCCTTTTTCAGGGTTTCGTTGGCTTCAATCTGTCTGATTTGCTGGTTCAATTCCGAAATCTCAGCCTCATGTTTCTTGAAATATCCGTCGGGTTGGAGATAATCGAATACGGCTGGAACAAAACCTTCCCAGTCGCTCCTGCCGCCAATCTGTCCGCTATAAGCTCTCAGATAGCCAATCTTGCCATTGCCGGCTTCTACGATAAGTACGCCGAACATCTTTCCACGGTTTATTTCCTCCCGCCAGTCGTTTCGCTGTGAGAGTTCTGCCTGCAGATCCTTGCATGCTTCGATGCAGAGCGGATGAGGTTCGTAGCTGAATGGATTGTTCATCCTTTCAGGCATATTATTTTGTTCTATATTTTTGAATAAATGCATTTCCATGCTACAAAGATACACATTTAAACACGTTTTAGTTCATATTTTATTTAAAAAATGAGTTTTTCAGTTATTTTTTTTGTTTATTTGGATTTTTTGTTGTACTTTCGCAACTGAAACATAAATTCATTTAAATAGTCTATCATGGTAAGTGTATATAGAAAGATAATGATGATGCAGATTAAGAACGGATTGTGCCTTCTGTGGCTATTCGTTCTGATGCTGCTGTTTGCCGCTTGTTCTCATCGGCAGAAGGGTGATGAGTCGTGGCATAAAGATATCGATGAATTTGTGTCCGGTCACCAATCTCTCATGCAGAGTCATCCTGATTCGATGATCATGCTGATAAGAAATTTCAAATGTGAAGGTAATCCCGACAAAAGCGATCAATGGAAAAAATTATTAATAGCTAAATGTTATTATATGAAGGGGGCTGATGCCCAATGCCAGTCGTTGATAGATTCGGTTAACGCTTATTGCAAACAAACTCCTGACAACAGAATTCTTTCTTATGCTGATAATCTGCAAGGCATACTTTTGCTGGTTTCCGGCAAGAGGAAGGAGGCTTTAACTTATTATGAGAAAGCTTATCATGAAATCATGAACCTTGACAGTTGCGGCGAGGCGATTGATGTATGTATCAATATTGCTGATGCGTCCAGACAGATGGGTAAGCTGGCGGATGCTTCTTCCTGGTACCGACGTGCCTATTTCCTGGCAGATTCTCTGAATCAGCATGAAGCCCAGAACAGTATTCTCTCAGGACTGGGACAGGTTTATAATGATTTGCAGAACTATCAGCTGGCGCATCATTATTTCCAGAAGGCTGAACGCCTGTATCCGCCAAAGAATCCGAAAGATGTTCATTTCTTTTACAACAGTTGGGGAAATGTGTACAGCAGTCAGGAAAAACCGGCTGAGGCTCTGAAATGCTTCCTGAAGGCTCAAAAGGCTACACGGCAGATGGAACAGCCCCTGTCGACGGCTATTGTTGATGCTAATCTCGGACAGACTTATCTGGAGCTCAACCGGTTGGATTCTGCACAGAAATATCTGACTCTTACCACGAAATTCTTCTTTGCCCAGCCCTCCATGCAGAGCGATGTACAGTTCTATGTGGATGGGTTGAATGCATCTCTGGCTCTGAAGCAGGATAGTCTGGCGAAGGCTACTGAGATTTTGAACAAGCCATACGATCTCTCCAAGATGTCGCCTAATTATCTTTACCTTTATCATAAGGGACTGGCGGCTCTTTGTGAGCGCAAGGGACAATATGCCAAGGCTCTGCAATATCAGAAACTGATGAATCAGTACGACGATTCGCTCCGTAATGCCACGATGGTTTCGAATGTTCAGGAGAATGAATTGAGATTCAAGCAGGATACGGCCATCGTTCGCCGTGATTTATCCCTTAGCACCACGCAAGCAGAGGTAAGATCCTTTAGAGTCATTCTGCTCCTGATTATCGGCTTGCTGGTAATGAGCGTATTGGCTCTCATCGCTTTCCTCCGTTACAAATGGTTGCGCAACAAGCATCAGCATCATGAGGAGATGAACCGGATGATGGCCCTGAAGATGGAGAATGTGCGCAATCGTTTCTCGCCTCATTTTGTTTTTAACGTGCTCAATATCTTCGTCTCGAATCTTCCGAAGGGGGTTGATGTCAAACCGCTTCAGCTCCTGATACAGGTACTGCGTGCCTACTTGCTTTCTTGCGATAAGATGGCGGTAAGTTTGGAAGAAGAACTGCAGATGGTGACGAACTATTCTACTCTTCGCCATGAAACCAATCCGTTCCTTCCGATGCCTCAGTTCCATGTTGCCAAGGATGTGGATATGAAGCTCATGCTGCCGTCTATGATTATCCAGATTCCTGTAGAGAATGCCTTGAAACATGCTTTTGTGGGAATGGAAGAGACGGAAGATAAGCCTTTGCTGGATGTAAATATCTGGGTTGAGGACGATATGCTCCGCATAGATGTTACAGACAACGGGTGTGGAGATTCGGGTACCGTTGGCAAGAAAAAGAAAAATTGTGCTGCCAGTACGGGAACCGGATTGAGAATTCTGAACAGTACCATCGAAATGCTTAATGCAAGCAACGAACGCAAGATGTTCTTCAAGATGCAGAGCAACAGAGGAGCATCAGAAGAGGAGGGTGGTACCAGGAATAGAGGAATGTGTGTAAGTATCGGAGTTCCATGTAATTACGATTATAATGTCTTTAAGTAAGAAACTTTTCATAGGAATTTAAAACGAAATAACATGCAAGCAATGCAAGATAGAATTAAGGTTGTGATTGTGGACGATGAACCACAGAGCATCCGTAGGTTGCAGGACGATTTGGCAACTCTGGAAGATTTTGAGGTGATTGCCACATCCTCTTCGGCGGTATCGGCAAAGAATCTGGTGATGAGCATACAGCCCGATGTGCTGTTCATCGATGTTGAAATGCCTGGGCAGACGGGTTTTGAGGTGTTGCAGTCTCTGAGAGAAGAAATGCCGATGGAGCTCATCGTAGTATTCTACAGCGCCTTCGATAAGTATATGATTGATGCGCTCAGGGCCTCTGCCTTCGATTTCCTGTTGAAACCTTATCAGCAGGATGAGTTCGGACTTGTAGTAGACCGAATCCGGCAGAAAATGAAAGATGGAGATGATGTGGATGAAGATGCTTCTTCCGTTCCTGAGTCCTCTTCCTGTTCTTCTGAATCAGCCTTGGCTTCTCAGAAGGCTCAGGATTTTTCGGAAATGAATGGGTTGCTGGGAACAGCAGCCAAGCGTCTTGCCATTCAGACCATTTCGGGTTTATTGATGTTGAAGCCCGATGATGTGTTCAGTTGCACTTTTGATGAGGCTACTCATCTTTGGCAGTTGAAGTTGTCGAATGGTCAGGTTTATAAATTGAAGAAGCAGGCCACGGCAAAGACCATCCTTTCCATGTCGCCTTCTCTGGTTCAGGTTCGTCAGGACTGCATCATCAATCTCGACTATCTTCTCAGCATTGAGAATTATACGCTCCGTTGCATCTTTTCTCCTCCTTTCGACCATGAGGAAATCACGGTTTCCCGCCGCTGTTATAAAGCGGTAAAGGATCAGTTGGAGATATTGTAGAAATAGGGAAAAAGAAGAGGGTGTGCAAGATATAGTCTTTGCACGCCCTCTTCTAGCTCTGGTTTATAGCAGGGGTGTCATATAGAGTGGCAGATATACTATCCCATCTTTTTCCGCTAAGTCTGAGGTGTGAATGACGTAAGGAGTCGATAGGTAATATGTCGTGCCCCATCAATGAGTAATGCGTTCTGCCCATTATCGTCTGATTTCCATCTTAATAATTGACTATAGATTTTACGTCTCATAACTTCCTGGTATTCTTGTTGTTGCACGTATCCTAGCTTTCAAAGTGCTGGATTTTACACGTTTCCTAGGTTTTGTAATCTTATATTTTACACGTTTCCTAGGTTTCCGTAGGTGCAAAAATACACATTTCCTAGGATAAGGCTATGCTTTTCCCTGAGAATCTTGTCGTTTTTAATGTCTTTTACGTTAATATCAATGATGAGGGACCAAGATAGCATAATATGCTGGCAAACCATTTCTGTATACGCCCTTATAAGTTTTTTTTCTCTTTTTATCCCTCACATCCCTCACGTTTTCTCTTTCTAAATATTTAATCGTTTGATAATGAGGTGATTGCCTCTCTTGTAAGGCGTGATGAATAGCAGAAATGTTTACAAAATCCATCACGTTATCCATCACTTATTGCCTTTATCCATCACGTTTTTCAGCTTATCTTCTTGCTAAAATCGTTTTTTTAATGCACGTGATTCGGGACAAGGATGAAAGTTTTCGGGACAAAGCTTGCATTTGGCTTTAAAATTTTGTATCTTTGCAGCAACCAAGTTACATGGGGCTGTTGCTTATACCACAGTTGCCCCGTGTTTCTTTGCGGAGAGTTGACAACACAGATTCCACAATGGCTTTAACCACTGCGAAACCTAATGTTTAATTTAAAATTTATTTTTTATGGAATTAAATCTTAATGATCCTGCGTTTATCAAAAGTCTGGTAGATTATCATTGGATGTACTGCTTCAATGCCGATTGTCCTCGGGCAGCAGAATGCATCCGATTCATCTCGGCAAAGTTCAAACCCGATGATGTTACTGCCGGAAATGCTGTTTATCCCGATGCTAACCTCCATGCATCTTGTTCCCATTTCATGCGTGTGTACCAGTTCAAGGCAGCATGGGGATTTTCCCATCTCTACGACCAGGTAAAACATGTCGAAATGCAGACCATCAAGTACCGCATCATGGATGTTCTGGGCAACCGTACTACCTATTATCGTGTACATCGGGGGGAGAAACATCTTACGCCGGAAATGCAGGAGCAGGTGAAGAAGGTCTTTGCTGAATATGGTTATGGGGAACCTGCCTATGATCATTATGCTGAAGAAATCGGATTCGTTTACGAATAAAGCAGAATCCCCTGCCGATGTATCGAAAGCGGGAATGCGACGTATCGGTTTGTTCCACAGGGTGAAACAGAGTGTTTCTCCGCTTGAAACAAACTGTTTCATAGTATGAAATAAAGTGTTTCGTATCGATAAACTTTTTAAAATGACAGACAATGAAATTTACCATAACACATAGAAATAAAAAGAACCAGCTCCTGGTAAGTACCAAGAGTCTGGAACGTTTCCTGGGGCGCATCGTAAACGATGATGCCAGGAATACCGTGGAGAACTTCCGTGAATATGTACCTTATCTCACGAATGGTTATGATGGGTATAAGGATATGCCAACCTGGATGCATGTTCACCCTGCGGCAGAATTTCAGAAATCGGAGAATGGACTCCTGAAGATGAAGAAAAACAACGGAGTTCTGCTGCTTACGTTTGTTGATATAAATGAGGATGGAGGCGCAGATGCCATCAAGCAGAAAGTAGCCAGTCTGCCTTCTACTCTTGCAGCCTTTGTGGGAGCCGATGGCATCAGTCTGCATGTTCTGGCGAAATATGCGCTGGCAAAGGGGACGTTACCTGATGAGGAGGTTGCTGCCGACAGGATTTACAAGCAGGCCTTCCTGACCTTTGCTCCGCTTTATCAGGTGCTAGTAAAGGCAAAGATGCAGATGCCCGAGCCTTCTATCTTTTCCGATTTCCTGATGACAAGAGATTCTTTTCCTTATTATCGTGAAGATGCCTTGCCCCTGACGTTGAATGAAGTCTTTCATGGCGCAGAAAAACCGGTGGAGAGCGTTGAAGAGAGGGAGGCTGACCACTCTTCCGGAGGTGTGGATAACGACAGTAAGGAGTTGAGTGACAATATCATGAGTATGATCGGATTTCTGTGTAAGAAATATGATTTCCGATATAATTCGGTAATGAAATGCACAGAATATAGGCCGAAGGAAAAGGATTATTGGGGCTATCAGCCTGTGGATGCCCGTGTGCAGAAGCGTATGACGCTGGAGGTACAGCTCGCCAACATCCGTGTGAGTATCAAGGATGTGCGCAATTATCTGGAGTCGGATCTTCTTTCTACCTATAATCCTGTAGAAAACTTCCTGTTCAAGTGCGAGGGGAAGTGGGATGGCAAGGATCATATCCGTGCCTTGGCGCGCACGGTGCCTACGGATAATCCTTATTGGGAGGATTGGTTCTATACCTGGTTCCTGGCGATGGTTGACCAGTGGCGTGCTTACAGTCATCGCAAATACGGCAACTCTGTGGCACCACTTCTCATCTCCAAGCAGGGTTACAACAAGAGTACTTTCTGCCGGTCTCTGGTTCCGCCGGAGTTGCAATGGGGGTATAATGATAATCTCGTATTGTCAGAGAAACGGCAGGTGCTTCAGGCGATGTGCCAGTCGCTGGTTATCAACCTGGATGAGTTCAACCAGATTTCTCCTCAGGTGCAGCAGGGATTCCTGAAGAACATCATCCAGTTGCCGAGTGTCAAGATAAAGCCTCCGTATGGCAGTCATGTTCAGGAGTTTCCGAGAATGGCATCTTTTATCGCTACGAGCAATATGGAGGATATCCTCTCCGATCCTTCCGGTAATCGCCGTTTTCTGGGTGTGGAACTCACGGGGCCTATCGATGTGAGCCAGCGTCCGAATTATGAACAGCTTTATGCGCAGGCGCTTTCAGCATTACGGGCAGGCGAGAAGACTTATTTTGATGCGGAACAGACCCGGCTGATCATGGCGAACAACAGGAAGTTTGAGGTAGTTTCTCCGGTAGACCAGTATTTCGATCTCTATTTCGACCTGACCGATGATGCCGAACAGGGTGAGTATCTTACGGCAGCCGAGATTTTCCAAGAGCTGAAGAATCACATCGGTTCATCGTTGAAGTTGAACAGTCTCATAGCCTTCGGCCGCAAGCTTTCTCAGATGCCAACCATTCATCGCAAGCGTTTCAACGATGGAATGCGGTATCTGGTAGTGAGAAAATCGTGATGGATAACCCCAAATCGTGATGGATAGCGTGATGGATATTTCCGTTTTCGGAGTATCTGTCGCGCTATTTAAGTATCTGTATATTAGAGTATTAATACGTGTGGTGTATGTAAATCGTGATGGATGATAGATAATTATCTAAAACTTATTCACGAATATAGCTGTATTGGCTTACGAATATGGCTGTATCGGGTTACGGATATGGCTGCGTAGGCTAACGGAGCCGTATCCGTAGGCTTATCGAGACGTCTGCTTCAGCTAACTGAGACGTCTGAACTCGCTGATTGAGCCACTTGAGTTAGCAAACTGAGCTACTTGAGTTAGCAAACTGAGCCACTTGAGAATTTTTCTTCATGTGCTTGCGTGCAACCATAGAATAAAATCAGTTACGAAAACTCATTTGATTTCGATGCGGAGGGAATCCTTGTTGAATCGGATGCCGTCACGATTGATGAATCTGGATAAGGAACCATCGGCAGCCAGTTCTTTAGGAGTACCGATAGAAAAACGGCTTTCTTCCATCAGCCAGAGACGGTCGGAGAGCTGGAGCGCCAACTCAACATCATGGGTTGACAGTAATATGGATTTATGCTGTTCGTGCGCCAGACGGCGGAGCATCTGTAGGGTTTCTATCTTGCTGGGGAAATCGAGGAAGGCGGTAGGCTCGTCCAGGATGATGATGCGGGTTTGCTGCGCCACGGCTTTGGCTATCATTACTTTCTGGCGCTCACCATCGCTCAGTTTGCTGATATTTCTCTGGGCAAGATGCTGAATGCCCGTTTCCTGAAGTGCAGCGGCAACAATCTGCTTATCAGCAGCTGATAATGTGCCCCAGAAACCGGTATAGGGAGAACGGCCTATGCCTACAATCTCTTCAGCAGAGAGTTGGGCATGGTCTGTCTTCGATGTGAGAACGATGCTGATTTCTCTGGCGAGTTCCTGGGCTGAGAAATCGGAAAGAGATTTGTCCTGAATCAGGATTTCGCCATCAAGTGCTGGCTGAAATCCGGCTAAAGTTCTGAGTAAGGTAGATTTGCCCACTCCGTTGGCTCCGATGAGACAGGTCAGTTCACCGGCTTGGAGCGAGGCATGAACAGGTGAGGCTATCGCCCGGAGCTGATGCTTCGAACGATAGCCTATAATCAGATTCTTTAATGTAATGCTTGATACCATCTAAAGAATGTTTTCACCTTGAAACTTTACTTCCTGACAGAAAAGAGGAAGAATTACTTGGCTGCCAAAACCTCAACCTCTACGAGGGCGCCCTTTGGCAACTTCTCTACAGCTACGGCAGAACGGGCTGGATATGGCTGGCTGAAGAACTCGGCATATACCTCGTTCATGGCAGCGAAATCGTCCATGCTGTTCAGATAAACTGTAGTCTTAACCACATGAGAAAGGTCGGTACCTGCTGCCTTCAGGATGTTCTGGGCGTTGGTGAGGCTCTGGCGAGTCTGCTCCTTGATGCCACCTTCTACGAAATTGCCTGTTGCAGGGTCGATAGGAATCTGACCAGATGCAAAAACAAAACCATTTACTTCGATAGCCTGGCTATATGGACCGATAGCTGCAGGCGCATTGTCTGTGTGAATTGCGTTCATAATTTATTTTCTTTTTCTATTATTAAATCATTCTAGATGCAAAGATAAGCAATTTTTCCCATAATAGGCCTGTTTCGCATCAAAATTTAATAAGTTTTCTTACTATATTCGCTCGGTGTACATCCAAATTGCTTCTTGAAGCTGGTTGAGAAGTGGGAGAGGGTGTTGAATCCCGTCATGTAGGCAATCTCCGAGATGTTGTACTTGCCTTCCACGATGAGGGTGGCGGCACGATTGAGCTTATAGGTCTTGAAGAAGACGCTTGGATTCTCTCCTGTGAGTCCCTTGACCTTGTAGTAGAGCTTTGTGCGGGAGATGTGCATCAGTTTCGTTACCTTGTTGACATCCAATTCCGAGTTGGCTAGTTCCTGCTCCATCATATGATAGAGTTCGTCCATGAAGAGCTTGTCTTGTGGCGACAGCACTTCTTCCACGTTCTTGTCGGTCTCCGTGGCGTTGGTTAGGATGGTCTTGGTCTTCTCACGGTTGGTGAGTTGCGAGTTGATCATTGCCAGGAGAACCTTGGGGGTGAATGGTTTGGTAACGTAGGCATCTGCTCCACTGTTCAGACCCTCCACTTGGTTTTCGGTGGTGGTCTTTGCCGTTACCAGGATGACTGGGATATGGCAGAGTTGGATGTCTTGCTTGATTTCCTTGCAGAGATCATAGCCGCTCATTCCCGGCATCACCACATCGCTGAGGATGAGGCTAGGTTCTTCCTCCCTTGTCGCCTTCAAGGCACTCTCGGCATCGAAACGGTAGATGATGCGATAGGATGATGCCAGGAGGGTACGAAGATAATGCACCACTTCGGTGTCGTCATCTACGATGAGTATTTTCGGACGGTTGTCTGTACTGTTATCTTGACTTACCTTGTCTGCCACTTTCTGACTGTCGTGCAGTGGAAAAGCCATCTTCTGGTCTTGCTCCAAAGGGGCTTTCTCGTTGGCGGCATAGAGGCTCTCATCGGTAGGCAGGGTAACTGTGAAGATGGCTCCCTGGCAGTCCTTGCGATTGCCCGCCTTTAAATCGCCATGGTGAAGGACGGCCAGGCTGCGGGCATAGTAGAGTCCGATGCCAGTACCCCAGTTGATGGTGCCTGTGGACTGGTTGTTCAACTGATAATATCGCTTGAAGATATTCTCCACCTCATTCTGTGGGATTCCCTTGCCTGTATCAGCCACCGTGATGGTGATAATCTGTTCTCCCTTGTTAGTGGTACCGGTGTCGAAAGATACATCTATCTTACCGCCACGAGGGGTAAACTTCATGGCGTTGGACATCAGGTTGTTGATAATCTTTTCCAGTTTGTCGGAATCCAGAAGCATCAGGTAGGAACCTTCTAGTCCGTGACAGTTCAAGGTGATACCTTTCTCCTCGGTATTCACGATGAAGAGGTCCATGATGCGCTTCATCTCGGTGATAATGTCTGTTTGCTTGACGTGCAAGCGGAGTGTGTCGTTCTCCAACTTGTTGAAGTCGAGCAACTGGTTGACGAGTCTCAGCATTCTATCCACGCTTCGGTTGATGATGTTCAATAGCAACTTGTCGTGCTTGTTGATGCTTTCACTTTCACAGAGTTGTTCCACTGGTCCCGAAATCATGGTGAGTGGTGTCCGGAACTCATGCGAGATGTTGGCGAAGAAACTCATGTTCATCTTGTTGATGCGCAGTTCTTGCTCCTTCTCATCCTTAGCCTTTTGAACCATGTTCTTCTCAATGCTGATGCGCATCTTCTGCCGATAGATTACGAAGCCGACGCATCCTATTATAATAAGGTATAGGCACCATGCCCACCAAGAGTTCCAAGGCTCAGGGGCGATGCTTACCTGTATGCTTTTTTCGGCGATGGTATTGTCGGAGTCGTTGCCTACCATCTTGACCTTGAAGGTATAGTTGCCAGCTGGCAGATTAGAGTAGTACGCCTCGTTGTTATTGCCTGCATCAATCCATGTATTGTCGAATCCTGCCATTTGGTAGAAGTAATGGATGTGCTTGTAGTCGCTGTAGTCGATGGCCGAAAAGACGATGCTGAAGCTGTTTTGTTTGTAGCTTAGGTGGATATGGGGTGATTCTTCCATACTCTCCTCGATACATCCATTCTTGCCAGGAAGCATAATCTCATTATGTACCTTGAGTGTTTCGAAAAGCAGACTTATCTGTTGGTTCGTGTTTACGTTTTGGGGATTGAAGATGGTGAGTCCCTGGGTACCGCCGAAGATGAGAGTTCCATCTGACAGCTTGCACGATGCCCTATCGTAGAATTGGAAGCCTTTCACACCGTCAGCCTCGTTGTAGGTGGTTACCTTTTCTGTTTTTCCATCTATCTTGTTGAGTCCATACAGCGTGCTGACCCAAATGTTTCCATCTCTATCTTCCTCGATGCTGGAAATGTCGGAGCAGGAGATTCCTGCTATGGTGGTCAGCTTGCGGCTCTTTGCGTCATACTTCAAGAGTCCGTTGGTAACTGTACCCAACCAGATGTTGCCCTTGCGGTCTTGATAGTTCTTGGTAGGGATATACACACTTCGCTTGATGCACTTCTTCCAGTCATCCGGATTCACTTTAAACTCTTGGACATCGAAGTTGTCTCCATTCATTTCCAGGATAGGTTTGTAGAAGGCAGATATGAGCATGTTGTCATTCTGCAAGAGCATGATGCTGGGAATGAAGCAGAAAGTGGTAGGGAAGAGTTGTTTTTTGGTCATCTCTCCACTTTGTGCTGAAATGCAGTAGATGTTGACGGATGCCGTGGATACCCAGATGTTTCCCTTTGCATCTTGGCTGATGTCCATAGGCATGAAGCAAGGGTAGGAGGCTACCTTGTTGAGATTGTTGCCATCGTATTGGTACTTTGCCACATGGTCGCCATTGGCTAGCCATAGATGATTGCTGCTATCCACAAAGATGTTGGTGGTGGCATTCTTCTTGTTGCCGTTGCTGTAGGAAACCATCGGTATGTCCTTGAGTTGCTGGGTTTGCAAGTCATACATATAGAGTCCGTTCTTCTTGGTAGAAATCCAAAGGTGGTGATTCCTGTCGGCGGCTACGGAGAGTACGGGCTGTTTGCCGATGGCACGTTGAAGGGCAGGCATGCTGTTAAACATATCCTTGTATCTGTAGATGGTTTTTACGCCATCGTCTTCAGACCCGAGCCAAAGGTTGCCCTTGGAGTCGGTTAACATCTTGTTGACTTGCATATCAGGCACTTCGAATGGGAAATTCTTGTCGCTTTGTGGCAGGATGGTTCCCTCCTGGGCATTGAAATAGAATAATCCGTGCTTGGTGGTGCTGAGCAGAAGATTGCCTTTTGCGCCATACGGATGGATGCAGTTGACCATGTCGTTGGGGATTTGCAAGCCTTGCAATGCTGCAGGGAGATGTTGCCATTTCCGGGTGTTCGTATCAAAGAGCTGCATTCCATTGTAGCCAGAGAGGTAGAGCTGATGCCCATCGAGGAGAAAAGAGACGATGGGATAATTCTGTACTGAACTTTGGGTGATAAGTTTGAGGTCTTGGGTGCGATATCCCTTGACAGAGTAAGGGGTAACAATCCACATCACATCTTTTCGGTCTATATGGCAAGAGATATAATAGCAGTTCTTCTCCAGCATCTTGGAGAGCCTGGTGATGGCTGTGTTGGTATTTTCGTCATATTGATATAGGTCTGTCTTCGTGAGGAAGAAGATTCTTCCCTCCTTGTCTTCCAGGATTTTTTCGATGTTCTTGTTATTGCCATTGATACTTACTCGTTTGAAATTGCCATTGGCCTGGTATAGGCATACGCCATTGACGGTGGCTACCCAGAGTCGGTTGTGGAAGTCACGATAAATGTCGGTAATATTGTTGTCGGGCAATCCCAGTGAATCGTCCACGCAGTAGTATTGGTGATACTGGTTGCCATCATACTTGTTGAGACCACGGAAGGTACCTATCCAGATTTGTCCGTATCTGTCTTCGCAGATGCTCTTCACCTGTTGGTTGGAGATATGATCAGACAGGACGAGGTTCTTCTCGGGTGAAGAGACTTCGGGGATGTCTTTTTGGTCCTGGCAAGCAGTAAGAAGAAGGGCTGCCAAGAGGATGAGTACGTTATAAAATACCTTTGTTCGTTTCATAATCGATGGTTTTGATAGTTGCTGCAAAAGTACTATAAAACCTTGATATATACAAGGTTTATAAGAGTTTTTTAACAAATACGCAAGTTTTTGAACATATAGAAAACCCCATTTTGAACAAAAACGTAACACAAAAAAACAAGTTAGAAAAAGGTGTATGATAAAAAGTACTACCTTTGCAGCCGTAAACAATCAACTGATTTACAAGAATAAAAACTTAACTAACAAAGTATTATCTTTAATGAGAAAAATCTATGAGAAAAATGAATGATTACAGAAGGTTCCTGACCTTCGTGTTCTTATTGATGATTTCCGGTTCTGCTGCCTTGGCGCAGGAACTGATGAAAGTGACGGGTCTGGTTGTTGACCAGAATGCTGAGCCTTTGATTGGTGTTACCGTGCGTGTGCAGGGAGACAACAAGGGTGGTACTGTAACTGATATGGATGGTAACTTTACAATCCAGGTGCAAAAAGGTAAGACCCTTGTCTTCTCTTATCTTGGCTATAAGAATAAAGAGGTATTAGCCAACTCTTCCAAGGGCGTAAGTTGGGATTTCTCCAATTCTACTTTCGGATTCCAAGACAAGCACATGTTGCTTCCTATTCCTTTGAAGGAAAGAGAATTGAATCCTAATATCCAGCAGAATACGGGATGGTAATATTGAAAAAGATAATAGAGTTTGGGTAATTAATATAAAAAGTAAAACGTTATATCCAATGAAAAGATTTTCGATATTAGCAATAACATTGTGTGCGTTTTGTGGATCTGCCTTCGGACAGCAAGCCCTCTTCGGAGGGCAAATGCCACAGTCTCCTGAGATTCATGCAGACAAGACCGTTACTTTCCGCTGCATGGCACCAGAGGCACATAAAGTACAGATAACAGGTGACTTCTTGCCAACCAAGAAAGTTGATACCCCGATGGGTAAGTATGATATGCCTGGAGTAGCCGATTTGAAGAAGGATGAGAAGGGTGTGTGGTCTTTTACGACCACTGCTCCTTTGGCACCAGAGCTTTATAGCTATACCATGATGGTGGATGGCGCCAGTGTTACCGACCATCTCAACGTCTATACCGTGCGTGACATCGCCAACGTTTCCAACTATTTCTTGATAGGTGGGGGAAAGGCAGATCTCTACAAGGTCAACAAGGTAGCGCATGGAACCGTATCAAAGGTCTGGTATGATGATGCCAAAGCTGGCCTTACTCGCCGTATGACAGTATATACTCCTGCTGGTTACGAGACCAGCAAGCAGAAATATCCTGTGCTTTATCTCTTGCATGGCATCGGTGGCGACGAGGAAGCGTGGATGGATTTGGGACGTGCTTCGCAAATTCTCGATAACCTCATTGCGCAAGGCAAGGCGAAGCCAATGATCGTTGTCATGACCAATGGCAATATCTCTCAGGAGGCAGCTCCAGGACAGACTTCGGATAATCTGATAGTTCCTACATTGGGATTGCCTAAGACCATGGAGGGTTCTTTCGAGGTATCTTTCCCTGAGGTAGTGAAGTTTGTGGATGCCCGTTATCGCACTTTGGCAAATAGTCAGAACCGTGCCATAGCAGGTTTGTCTATGGGTGGCTTCCATTCCCTTTACATTTCCATCAACAATCCTAAGACCTTTGGTTATGTGGGGCTCTTCTCGGCAGCCATTGGCAAGGAACAAAGAAGTGGTGGCGCCAACGAGTACATCTATGATAACTTCGACAAGAAGTTGGCAGACTTGTTTGCTGCCAAGCCAAAGCTCTTCTGGATTGGTATCGGCAACACCGACTTCCTGTTTAAGGACAATACCGCCTTTAGAGAGAAACTGACCAAGAACCATTATCCGTTCACCTATATGGAGACCGATGGCGGTCATATCTGGCGCAACTGGCGCATCTACCTGGGTGAGTTTGCCCAGAAAATCTTTAAGTAATTTCAAGCAACATCATAATGAAAAAGATAACATTTTTGGCAACAGCCTTGCTCTTGAGCATGAGCAGCTTTGCACAACAAGCTTTGTTCGATAACGTACCTGTGGTATCTCCAGAGTTAAACGCCAACCATACAGTAACCTTCCGTCTCAAGGCTCCCAATGCACAGAAAGTGCAGATTACGGGCGACTTCTTGCCTACCAAGCAGATTGATACCCCTGTGGGAAAGTATGATGCACCGGGAGTGGCAGACTTGGTGAAGGATGACAAAGGAGTATGGAGCTTTACCAGCACTAATCTTTCTCCTGAGCTTTATTCTTATAATCTCATCTTGGATGGTGTGAAGATTGTGGATCCTGGAAGCGTCTATATCACTCGTGACATCACTTCGGAAACCAATATTTTTATCTTGTCTGACAAGAAAGGCGACTGTGGTGACCTCTACACCGTCAATGAGGTGCCTCATGGCAATGTGCAGAAGGTTTGGTATGACAGTCCTACGCTCAAGATGCAGCGTCGTATGACCGTCTATACCCCAGCAGGTTACGACAAGGGAAAGGATTACCCAGTGCTCTACTTGCTTCATGGCGCAGGTGGCGATGAGGATGCTTGGACTACTTTAGGTCGTGCACAGCATATTCTTGATAATTTGATTGCTACTGGTAAGGCTAAGCCTATGGTCGTGGTGATGACCAATGGCAACCCTAACTGTCAGGCTGCTCCTGGCGAATGGTCGGCAGGTATGTATGTGCCTTCTTTCTATGGTTACCAAGGTGCCAAGGCGGTGGCTACGATGGATGAGAGCTTCCCTGATGTGATGAACTATGTGGAGAGCCATTACAAGGTGGGCAAGGATAAGGCGCATCGTGCCATCTGCGGTTTGTCAATGGGTGGTGGACACTCCTTTGACATCTCTCGCCGTTTCCCTAATAAGTTTGATTACGTTGGTCTATTCTCCGCTGGTTTGCATGTGGGAAAGACTGGCGATTTTCGCACCGATTTCTATAAGATGCTGCAAGAGGACGAGGAGGCGAAGCAGCAGTTGGCAACCTTGTTTAAGAACAAGCCAAAATTGTATTGGATAGGTATGGGAAAGACCGACTTCTTGTATAAGAGTACAGCCGGCTTGCGTCGCTATTTCGATGAGAAGGGGTATAAATATACCTATTTGGAGACGGAGGGTGGACACATCTGGCGTAATTGGCGTGTGTATCTTACAGAGTTCGCACAGAAGATTTTCAAATGATAACATAAGTTTTTCAAGTAAGAGTTTTGTAAAAGATTATTAAAAAAATAAGATATAGACAATGATAAAACAATTATTAGTTTCTTCATGTGTGCTTTTTTCTGCGACTTTCGTAGTGCAAGCACAGAACCCAAAGTTGGGTGTGTCTCCTATCCAGGATGTCATCAATGCGATGACTCTTGATGAGAAGATTCAGTTGGTGGTAGGTTCTACGGGTAAGTATGAGAGCCAGATGGAGGCTACCATTGGTAACCAAGGTCAGTTGGTACAGGGTGCCGCAGGTCAGGTGAATGGTATTGAGCGTCTGGGCATTCCTGCTACGGTTGTAGCCGATGGTCCTGCTGGTCTTCGCATCGACCCTAAGCGCAAGAATACCGATAAGACATTCTACTGTACCCACTTCCCTGTGGCTACAGTGATGAGCTCTACCTGGAACAAAGACTTGGTGTATTCCGTAGGTACCTCTATGGGAGACGAGGTGAAGCATTATGGCGTAGATGTCTTGTTGGCACCTGCTACCAATATTATGCGTAATCCTCTTTGTGGTCGTAACTTTGAGTATTATTCAGAAGACCCATTGTTGGCTGGTACCATTTGTGCTGCTATGGTGAATGGTATCGAGAGCAACGATGTCGGTACTTCGTTGAAGCACTTCGCACTGAACAACCAGGAGACCAATCGTACTCGTAACAATGTTATCGGTAATCCACGTACTTTCCGTGAGATTTACTTGAAACCTTTCGAAATCGTTATCAAGGAGGCTCAGCCTTGGACAGTGATGACTTCTTACAATCTCATCAATGGTACGATGTCTAGCGAGCGTTGTGACTTGATAACAGAGATTCTTCGCCATGAGTGGGGATTCAAGGGTATGGTGATGACCGACTGGTTTGGTGGTCTTAGTGCAGCTGCTCAGATGGAAGCGGGTAACGACCTGTTGATGCCAGGTAAGGCAGACCAGGTGAAGGAGATTCGCAAGGCTGTGCTCAATGGTCGCCTGTCGATGGAAATCCTCGACCGCAATGTACGCCATATCTTGGAGTATATCATGCAGACTCCTCGTTTCAAGCAGTATGTTGCCGACAACAACCCTGATTTGAAGGGACATGCTTTGGTGGCTCGCAATGCCGCTACCGAGGGAATGGTGTTATTGAAGAATAACAAGAATGTATTGCCACTCGTTCAGAAGATTAAGAACATAGCTCTCTTCGGCAATACTTCTTATGATTTCATAGCTGGTGGTACTGGTTCTGGCAATGTTAACCATGCTTATGTGGTAAGTTTGTTGGATGGTTTGAAGAGTGCTGGCTATCAGGTGGATGGCGATATCCATAAGTCATACATAGAGTATGCTCCAAAGGCAAAGGCAAATTTGCCAAAGCCAAAGAATCCTTTGGAGGCTTTCTTGCCTGGTCACTTCATCCCTGAGATGAGCCTTGCTGAATTGAATATGTCTGCTGCCGTCAAAAACAACGATATGGCAATCATCACTATTGGTAAGTCGTCTGGTGAGTTCTTGGATCGAAAGATTTCTGATAGCTTCAATCTCACCAAGGAGGAAAAGGATATGATTTCTGGCGTTTGCAACGCTTTCCATAAGGCCGGTAAGAAGGTGGTTGTCATCTTGAATGTATGTGGCGTTGTTGAGACCAAGAGTTGGATTGGTGGTCCTGATGCAGTATTGTTGTCTTGGTTGCCTGGTCAGGAGGGTGGTAACTGTGTTGCTGACATCTTGGCGGGTAAGGAGAATCCTTCTGGCCGTCTTCCTATGACATGGCTGTAAGTTATAACGATGTTCCTTCTAAGGCTGATTTCCCTAATCCTGAGACTGTCAAGGTTGATGATGTGCTTGGTATGTTTATGGGCAAGGGCATCGGTAGCAAGGGTGACGTGAAGAATGTGGATTACACCGAGTATAATGATGGTGTTTATGTTGGTTATCGTTATTACCAGACTAAGAATGTGCCTGTATCTTTTCCTTTTGGTTATGGTATGAGCTATACTACCTTTAAGTATGGCAAACCTGTGGTAACGAAGGATGCACAGGGCAATATCAAGGTCCTGGTGACTGTGAAGAATGCTGGTAAGGTAGCTGGTAAGGAAGTTGTTCAGGTATATGTGGCAGCTCCTGGCAAGGATATGGATAAACCAACCAGGGAACTTCGTGGTTTCGCCAAGACAAAGAAATTGCAGCCTGGTGAGTCGGAGACAGTTACTATCGACATCCCATACAAGAACCTGGCTTCTTTCAATGAGGTTGATAGTCAGTGGCAGGTTGAGGCTGGTGATTACAAGGTGATGGTGGCAAAGAATGCTGCCGATCGCAAGCCTCTCACTACCGTAATTACTGAGGAAGCTGGTGTAACCGAGAAGGTTCGCCCTTGCTTGCTCAAGGAAGTAAAGTAGCTCTATTAAAGATAAAGCTCAATAACAAAAGAGCTTGATGGTAATAAAGCTTTTAATGATATATAAAAAGAGGATGCGCTATCAACTGACGGCGCACCCTCTTTTTATATTTTATGGATTTTTGTAAGTCTCTGCACGGTTATACTATCCAGAGATGGAATCCCTTTGATTCCAAAGCCTCCTTGATTTCTTTTACGTGTTCCTCGTCGCGAGTCTCCATCGTTAGGCGGAGCACGCAGGCATTCACCTTGTTGCGGTTGGCAGAACGGTCGTGGTGAACACCGGTGATGTTGCCACCCAATCCGGCGATGACAGAGCAAACCTCTACCAATTCTCCCGGTTTGTCATCCAGCTCCATCTCAATGGTACAGAGACGGCCGCTCTTGGCAAGACCACGGGTGATGACGCGGTTCAGGATGGTTACGTCGATGTTACCGCCGCTTACCACGCAGATGGTTTTCTTGCCCTTCACCGGAACCTTGTTGTACATTACGGCTGCCACGCTGGCCGCACCGGCGCCTTCGGCTACCATCTTCTCGCTCTCTATGAGTTTCAGGATGGCTGCACAGATCTCATCCTCGCTCACGGTTACGATTTCGTCTACATAGTTGGAGCAAGTTTCAAAGGTAATCTTGCCCGGTTCCTTTACGGCAATACCATCGGCTACAGTTGCTACAGAAGGCAACTTCTCCTGTTTATGATCGTGCAGACTCTGTACCATACTTGCTGCTCCTTCTGCCTGAACACCATATACCTTGACGTTTGGATTCAGCGACTTGATGGCGAAAGCTACACCCGAAATCAGACCGCCGCCGCCAACAGGCACTACTACAGCCTCTACATCTGGCAACTGGTCGAGAATCTCTAATCCGATGGTGCCCTGACCGGCGATGACGTTCTCATCATCGAAAGGGTGAACGAAGGTGTAGCCATGCTCATCTTTCAGTTCCAGCGCCTTCTGGTAGGCATCATCGTAAACGCCAGGTACCAGACAGACTTCAGCACCCAGTCGCTTGGTGGCTTCTACCTTGGAGATAGGAGCACCTTCAGGCAGACAGATGAGGCTCTTGACGCCCATGGCTGTAGCTCCCAGCGCTACACCCTGTGCATGGTTGCCCGCAGAGCAGGCTATCACACCCTTCGCCTTTTCTTCATCGGTGAGTTGTGAAATCTTATAGTAAGCACCGCGAATCTTGAACGAACCGGTCTTCTGCAGGCACTCTGGTTTCAAATAAACATCACTCTCTGGGTTGATTCTTGGCGTGTGAACCAGCTCAGTCTTTCTTATTACCTTGCTCAGCACGAAGCGAGCCTTATAGAAATTGTCAAGTTGTAACATAACTGCTGATATGTGTATAGTTTATTTCGTGCAAAGTTACTATTATTTGAAGAAAATACAAAATAATTCAGTTTAATTTTTGTTTATTCGATAATATTGCTTAACTTTGCGGCATATTGGTCTGATGAAGGGCAATATGAACTTATATAAATCAACAAAAGGACCCATCATGAAGAAAGCCGTCATTACCATACTTGCAGCGATGTTCTGCCTGTTGGCTGCCATTTATTGCTTTAACCCTGGCAGAAGAGCCACCCTCAAGGTGCTACAGGAAAAAGGTAAGCAGACTGTGAAAGATATGATGCTCTCTTCGCAGAGCGTTACGTCTATCGCTAGTGACAGTCGGGAACTGATGTGGATCGGTACTTCGGCAGGACTTAATGTATATGATGGGAAAAGTTATATACAGTTTGGTTATGATGTGAAAGATACTGCCGCTTTGCCCGATGATTATATCAACGTGCTTCATCTTGACCGCAAGGGCAGAATGTGGGTAGGTACGCAGAACGGACTTGCCCGGTATGTTGGGGCTTACCGGTTTCATCGTGTAGCTCTTCCCGCTCATCATCACAACATCATCGCCATAGAAGATTCACCTGAGAAACACGATTCCCTGGCGATATTGGTGAGCGATGGCAATCAGACTTACCGCATCGGCGGTGATGAAAAGATAACGCCTTCCTCTCATTCTATCCAGCCCAACAATCTGCAGGCTCCTCTGCCTGCCAATCTTTCCATCCTTCGTAAACCGGTGGAAGTGGTAACGGCTACATTCCGCGATTTGGGCGGCAATCTGTGGGTGGGTTACCGCAACGCCGGCGTGCAGATTATTTCACAAAACCGTATCGCTTATAAAGAAGCAAATGCCAACGCCTTGTCTGGTAAAACCAAGGGCATATCTGTTCTCACGATGGCTACTGTGGGCAAACATGTGCTGGCAGGAACAGCTCTTCGTGTTTTTGCTTATGATGAGAAGAATGGTCATCTGGACCAGACGTTTTTTAGGGAGTTATTCGATTCTTTGCCAAAGCCCCATCAGATCAACCTGAATAATATGGTGGGCTATGATGATGAACATCTCTGGCTGGTGAGTGAACATCAGGTGGTATCTTGCCGTATAAACAACGAACGCATTGAAGTACTTGCAAAATCACCTTTGTTCAAGTCTGTTTTAGGACAGGGTTTGAAGGCGGGAAATCATCTGTATGTAAGTAGTGAAAAGGGGCGTCTTTTGCGGTTTGAGTTTGGTAAACCGCA
>ERZ791891.73-NODE-73-length-59975-cov-318.958595_pt1 | contig 59975 bp, 52 predicted proteins | sample MGYA00510155_ERZ791891 | MGnify/ENA primary metagenome ERZ791891 (study PRJEB30046, sample SAMN00792061) | human gut metagenome | study: EMG produced TPA metagenomics assembly of the A metagenome-wide association study of gut microbiota in type 2... | reverse complement strand
GCTTTCTCGCAGTCTTATATTCATTGTTTTTTAGTAGGAGAAGATTCCTTTTTCTCTGATTTGCCGAATTCTGTTTGTATCTTCTTGATCATATCCTTTACTTCCTGGTCAATGCGATTGAAGTTATTGTAGAGAATTCGTTCCTTGGCATCCGTGGACTTGAAGTTGTAATATATAGGAAGAGGGTAGTTCTTATAATCCTCTTCTTCTGCCTTGATTTCGTCCATGTTGAAGTTCGTTTTGCAGAAGAACTTAGAGGTTTTGAACTCTTCGGCCTCCTGGATATTCATAGAGTCGTTCTTGCCGGTCTTGGTTACGGTGAAATCTCTAGCTGTCTGTCCGCAGATCCAACCGGATGCCATATCGCTGATTTTTGAGGCAGGTACCAAACTGTCCATGTTCTCATTGAGATTGATGGAAGTACGGTCTCTATCAATCGTAATACCTTTCTTGAGTTGGACTACCTTTCCGAAAATGTCTCCAGATAACCAGTCCAAGGTATCCTTGCTTCTGGCAGAACCACTGATGACATTGCCCACGGTAGTGATAATCTTGTCTTTACCCACCTTGCCATAGTCAGCTTCAAGCTGAGGTAGTTCCTGAAAACCGAGAGTGACGGCTACTTTATTACTCCGAGCTGTACCGATAAGTCTATCAATCTTATGAAAGTAGAGTGTCGGCAGCTCATCCACAATGATACTCACAGGGACGTTTTTGCCTTGACCACTATTCACTCGGGTTACCAGACGATTGAGAATCAAAGCATTCAGTGCACCGATGATACTCTCCATTTCTGGGTCGTTGGCGATAAGCAGATAGCTTGGATTCTTCGGGTCAGAGACCTTCAAGTCGAAGTCATCTCCACTGAAAACCCAATAGGCTTCCTTAGTGGCAAGGCGCGATGTCTGCACTCGGAGCGTACCTATCATACCTTCCAGCTGTTCCATAGCCTTGTTGTCAAAGGCTGTTTTGAATGGTCCCAAAAGGGGATATACTTCGGGGTCGGTGACCAGAACCTCGAAAATCTCCTCATACGAGTGGTTCAAGAAGGAGAGTACATGAGGCATGTCGGAGTACTGGCCTTTCCAATAAGCTGGCTCCACCAGTTTATCCATCTGTCCCAGGCAGCCTTTGGCATACACTCGTCCTGTGAGCCGTTTATGGTGAGTCTCTGGGTCTTCGCTATACTCTGCATCCAGTTCATGACCATGTTCATCGTATGGTTTCTTTCCGTAGTTGACAAAGAAATAGATACATGCGGCCAGGAAGTTGGTGGCAGATGTCTGGAAGAACTGGTCGCTACCACCACCTGAACCCTTTTGACCTTTCTGGAGGGATTCAATGAGTGTTTCTGCTGTTTCCTGAGCAGCTGCCAGATTGCCTATATACTTTTGCTGGATAGGATTTACTCTACAGCTGTATTCTACGTTTACGAAGTTAATGATACGGAATTTACACCCTTCCGGGATTTTCTTCTGTTCCTTATTCTTTCTATAATGATAATATAGCTTGGTGGCCAGGGTCGGAAATTTATAATCGTACACCACCATCGAGAACCCTTTACTGGAATGCTGCCTAATATAAGGTTCTATAACAGAGAATGTTTTACCGGAGCCCGGAGTTCCCACTACCCAGGTTCCTCTGAAAGGATTGATGATGTTGATCCAGCCATGACGGAATTTCCCCTGATAGTAGAAGCGCATCGGTATGTTCACGGAATAAGGATTACAGACACACTCAGTGGATTGCTCGAAACTCTCGTTCTCCAAGTTGAATCGGTCTTTGAGCATGCCGCTTCTGAAGTACTTGGATATATTGTCAAGTGCTACCTGTGTCAAAACCGTTCCGGCAATTGACAATAGCATATATACCCAAATGTTACCACTAAGTATGCCTATTTTGAAGTGCCAATCCCAATAGTAGATACCAACAGACAGCAAAACCATCAGAAGGCCTGAAAATATAGGCCAGATAACCATTTTCTTGGCATCATACTCAATCTGCTTCTTATTTTTTGTACCAATGCAGGTAATAATGACCATGATGAGGGTCACCAGTTTACTATAGGGCAGGAACTGATATACAGACAGGTGCTGAAGTTGGCGATGTAATCCTGTTATGATGCCTCCCAAGAAATCCAAATCTTCGGGATTGAAGGCATACATGAAGAACTCCAGGAGCAAAGTCACATAGATGACAGCCCTAAACAGGGTATAGGTTCCTTGTAACTCTTTTGATTCTTCCATTGTTGTATTTACTTGTTACATTTTACACTATTGGCTTTTTGTTTCCAACGTTCCTGGCATGCCGTGACAATTTCTGTCATGCTTCTGGTTTTCCTAGGATTGCCCCTAAGTTCATACCAGGAATCCATGAGCGTGGTGAAGGAAATGAGTCTGTTCATCTTTCTCATCTTATAGTTCAGAGCACGGAGACTTCTTCTGACATTACTCATGCACTCGATTCTTTCCTTGACGGTCATCTTCGCATTCTTATCCTTGTCTTTATTCAAAGGAACAAGAAGTTTGATGTCTGCTGCCACTTGCATACCAGTCTCGACCACCTCCGTATAAATGTTGTTCTTCTTTTCTGACACTGCTACAGCTATGAGATTAGCAGGACAATCGGATGATGTGGCTTTCAGCTGCTTGATGTTCTTGAACGCCTGATCCACCTCATAATAGATGCCATAAGTCTCGGCTGCAATACTTAGAATGTCACCAAAGCTATCCAGATAAGAATTGAACTGCTTTTGAAAATCAGTAATTTCCTCCACCTCTTCTCTTAGGAATTTATGTCCCGACAGGTTAAGGGTCATGGCAGCATCCTGGGCTATAAGCGTTTGCTTTGCCTGTTTTGCATAAGTATAGAACATACCGGCTCTTATTACGTCTCCACCAACCCATGCCTTTGCCTGAGTATGAAGAAGCAGGAGTGTTCCACAAATCAAAATATATCTATTCATTAGCTCATGCATTTTATTGGAACCATGGTTTGTGTTCTTGCCTCATACGATAGAATCTTGCCACTTGTTTCATGGCCTTGCCATGTCGCCTGATGGCATCTGAGGCTATCATACCATTTGTTTTTTCGATTTTTCCAGCTATGGCTCTGTTCCATACGTCCTCAAAATTGTAGATACAGACACTAAGAGCAAGGCTGCGAAGTTTTTTGTTCAACACTTCTAGTTCCTCGCTCAGTTGCCATAGGAGCATCGTACGCTCAGCACCATTGAGCATGCTCTCTTTACCGCCTGCCTTGATGACTTTGTTCAAGATGCGGTAGGCTTTAGTAAACTCTGCCGCAGTTTCCATGTAGAGATTATTCATGCTCATGGAGGCGAATACACCTTCTGGATTGATTTTTCTGGCTTGGTCAATCTCCCACAAATAGGTGAGTGTCTGCATGCCATCTTGATACAGAGTGGCTGCTGCAGCTATTTTCTCTGCGTAGCCCTTGGCTGTTGTGAGATAGGCATTATACTGCTTTTCCCATTTTTTCATGGTGGCAGCATCCTTTACCATCGATCCCTGTACGCCTGCAAGATCATTCATATTGTCAGTTTGACTTTTTATTTTGGCACTTAGATTAGCTTCTCCATTTTGTATGGCAGCATATTGCAGGGGATTGGAGGTTGCTACCCCTTGGCTATGACCGTTGATCCAGACGGAAAAAATGAATATGCCTGTCAGAAGCAGCTTTTTCTTAATTTGTAATTTCATAAATTCCCTTTTTCCTTTTATTAAACTCAACTCTGCGCCGGATTTCTCCGACAATATCCTTCCTTGCCTTGATTCCCACCAGTTTGAGACAGCCATTGGTTCGGTCTCTGCTAAGGATGATGACCGTTTTGATACCGACCAATAGCTGTAGTAGGTTTTGACGTTGCTCATAATCCACTACACGATAGAGTTCAATATAGTGAGTTGTTCTTGCCGCCAAACCCTTCCTTATAATTATCTGCTCTGAAGTTATTGTGTAACTTGTCACCAGTTGGGATAGGGTAGCCAGCACAGACATGAATATCCCAAAGATGGCAAAGGAATAGAAAATCCAATGCTCAAGTTTAGTGATATGATGACCCATCCATATGCATCCAAATATGAATGGTATGAAGAGCAGGTTAGTGAGCAGAATGTATCGACAGCATGGACGTAGTTTCACCTTGGGATAGGCATTTGTTTCGAAGTTATACATATGATATTGATGAATAGTACTACTTTTACTTGATTTTGGGGAGATGGGCTATATGCCCATTCCCCTACCTTCTCCACGTGACATGGCCGCTTCATGATTGAAATTTTCAAATTTGGCAGCTGCCACTTCCGCTGGGGATACTACCCCGGGCTTGAAATAGACACCTTTATGCTCGTAAATGTCAGGACGTGGCATGGCTGGTCTTGATAGACTGGCTGCTACGTCCAAGCCTGTTGTCACTGCCGCCAATATTGCTGCTCCCAAGTTGAACCCATGTCCTTCCTTTGTACACATCTTCACTTCAGGGAAGATTTTGTCAAAGAGCTTCATGCGTTGCATATCATTTACCGCCAGGAACTTATTATATTCCTTTTGGGTAATCTCGTGAGAGAATACATTGCCATCGATGACAGCGGACATCTTGTATTTACCCTCAATTACCTTTCCGTCAGCATCTTTGAGACGTTCCACGGCAATGTCACTGACTTCCGTGGCTCTTCCATGTTCGCCACTTCTTCTCCACTCCTTGCTTGATTTGAGATTTTCAAGCCCCTCACCATTTACCTTGGCATCACCCAGGAGAGTTAGCTTGGTTTCTCTCTGAAGGTCAGAAAGAGAGATGTCTCCCAGTGACTTGCTCTCTGAAAGGATGAGTTTTTTGATGTCCTCCTGTGACAATGAATCCACAGAAAGGCCTCTTTGTTTGAGAAGGTTGGCTATTCGCTCATTGCTATAACCGGAGTTCAAGTTCTGCTCTGCATGAGATTGTGGAAGCTTGAGTTCCTTAACAACAGTCAGTTTATTACCCTTATCATCCGTTATAGGTATAAGTTGGGTAAGCATCTTGGCTCTCCCGTCGTCAGTAGCATTTCTGAAGTCCTGATACTGTTTCTCGGAAATCTTGAAAGCCCACATGCCCACATCGCTGGAATCGCGCAGGTTCAAGAGATAGTTGCCTGAGATTTGATCCTTCCATACCATGGCTGAGGTAATGAGTGCCTTGGTGTTGTCACTTGTCAAACTATAGTTACCATGCATGCTCACTACACCTTTAGCCGTTTCCAGATTCCCCGATAGAATATGGTCTTCGTTCTTGCCATTGCTGGCGTCTTTTATCTTCACCTCATCAAACACCTTGTCAAAGAGTTCCAGGCGATGCTCATCATCGTAGTTGATGAACTTGATATAGTCTTCCTTGGAAATCTCATGACTCATCACCTCATTATTGATGACAGCTGTCATTCTGAATGAAGTCTTTTCCCCATCGTGAGTGGGGTAGGTTTGGATTTCTCCTACGCTTACTCTTCTGCCATCCTTGACAGGAAGATAGAAGCCCTTATTCTCAGAGAGCATTCTGCCATCGACGACACCTATGGAGTTCCATCTGTCAATATAACCTGTATGATAATCTGTTCGCTGATGTCCCAATGTAATGATATCGATATGCTTTTGATGAGCATTCATTGCATCTTGAGCGATAAAGATCTCTTTCTCTGCCTCAGGCTTGAGCTTGATATCAACATAGTCCTTGGAGTTGAGCATCTGCCGAGTGATTTTGCCTGCAAAGTCATTTTCAATCACCTTATTGATTATAGAGAGGCGCTCGTCTATGGGCACCACATTTTTACCCTTGTTACCTTGCTTGCCTGTATCCTTGAAATTCTTCTCCATGAGTTTGGAGAGTTCCTCATTGGAAAGGTCGTATTGTAGATTCTTGTTGACGGAAGAAGACTTGATGGTCAATGTCTTGTTCTTATCATCAATGACAACTCCATGGGAAGCGAGTATATGTTGGAAAAGTTCTGGTGTAGCATAAAGAGTGGATCCCATGGCCTTGTCCAAAGGTTCTGCCAGTCCTTTTGGACGAGCCAGCATTCTTGGCTTAGAATGAATCTCCAGGTTATGAAGAGGGTCGGCAACCTGTGTGCCTTTATCATAAAAGCCGTATACTCCACTTTTAAGCTCTCCTGGTTTCAACCTTCCATCAGGACGGTCAACTACAACCGGTGCAGAAGCGAAAAAAGGTCTTCCTTCGATTCGTCGTACATGGTAGCCTCTTTGCGGAAGCAATGAAAGTCTATCCATGAAGGAATTGAATTTTCCGTATTTTGCTCCCATGAAAGGATGGAACTTGGGTTCTCTGTAACCATATTCTCCATCCATGATGGTGTGTCCCCATTGCCCCATATTCACAGGAGAATTGGCATTCTTGGCCGTTACCCATGCATTGGGCATATAATAATCGTTCTTCACGATGGATGTGAATGTCTCGTATGCCTTTCGGTTAAATGAATTGGTTCCTCCTGATCTGAGATTCTCAACCTGACTTTGCGCCAAGGTGTAGTATCTTGGGGTGGAGGAGTTGTGTGCAAGGGTTATAAGCTGCATCTCACCTGATGGAGTTTGAGAGAGATGTGCTTGCATGCCATTGGCATTCAGGGTAGCCTGTAGCTGGGGAGCGATATCATAGCTCCCAAAATTGGAATTTCTTCTGAGTAGAGTCATATCCTATTTATTTTCCAGTGATGAATTGTCTTTGGATAAAATGACACATGTATGGCGATTGGCCGTGTATGGCTTATATATATCAATTCCTCCATGGCTCACACCTTGTAGCTTTTCCTTTTGTACACCAGCATCAATCAGCAGCTTGGCTATATACTTAGCTCTTTTGATACTCAACTTTCTGTTATACTCTTTACTGCCTGTGCGACTATCTGCTGCACCAATGACTTTTACTTTGAGATTATATTCCTTCACTGCAGCTGCTATCTCAGATAGTTCTATTTTCTGTTGGTTATCAACGAAATCAATGCTGTTGATTTTGAAAAAGAACAAGATAGGAACGTCGATATTCTTATCAAGTATGACATCACCCGAACCCATTACGCTCCTTATTCTTTCTCTCAGTTCATTGAGGCCTCGATAGTTGTTCTTAGGATAGGAAGATACTTCTCTTGGCACATTGCAATGATAGTAAGGGACCGTTTTTAATGATTTTTTCTTCCATCCTTGCTTTCCTATATCCATTGTAAGTCCCAAGTTGGCATGAAACAGGTTATCTCTGAGCGAACTTCCTGTACCCAGGCCATCGAATTTCTGAGCAGTGGCAATAGCACCAACTTCTGCGGACAAACTTAATCTGTCAGCTATTCTATAGCTGCATAGCATACCATAGTTGAGGGCAAACTCTGTCTTGTGAAGGTGTGAATTGTGGATGACACCAGCTCCCATGTAAGGAACAAAGTTCCATTTTGGCATTTTCTCATAATCCTTATGATAAAAGGATGATATATTGACCATCAGATCCAAGTGATAGTTTTCATATCTTTCCTTGTTGAGATTAGCTGTCTTGAACTTGAATCCATCAAAGGCAATACGGGTACCAAAGTATGGAGTATGCCATTTGCCAACAGTGATTTCCAAGTTGGGAGTTACTCTGTCAAAGAGATCACCGCATCCCGATGGAGAACCGGCAAAAGCGGCAGCTCCAGTTCGTGCAGAGACAAACCAGTTGTCCAAAATGCCAGATGGCTTGAATTTTAGACATGATGCATCATGATTGGTAGTAAACGTGGTCGCTGCATCCTGTATTGGTGTAGTCACTTGTGATACCACAAAGTTCTTCTCGGCCTCCGAGAAGACTACTTGGGCTTGTGCAGAAATCACTGCCAGGCAAAGTCCGAGGAATAATAGTTTCAATCTTTTCATGCTCTTATTTTAATCTTTTATGTTATATATATATTATAATGTGTAGTTGAGCAGAGTCACAACTGTTCTGCAAGATGATCGAAGAGGAAAAGCTTGTATCGGCTGATAATCCTCTCACAGCATCTGACATAATGAATATTTGTGGCATATCCGGCAGCCTTAATCCCTTTGAGCCAATTATGATGGTCAGTGGAATCATATTTATGGCATTTCTGATAGCGTTCACCCATTAAAAGCCTGGAATGATATTCCATGCTTTCTTCTGCAGAAGAGAAGTTGCAGAATTTCTCACTTGGCTTATCATCATTATGCAGACTATAGGGGAGTCCTTTTTCCAACCAGCTCTTGCTAGCCTTGATGCCAAAGAAGTTATTTCCTTCCTTGGCTAGCTTGCTTGTTCCCCAACCACTTTCAAAGGCCATCTGGGCTAAGATAACCGAAGATGGAATACCATATTTACGTTGCTGGCTCATGGCTTGTGGGGCATATCGCTTCAAGAAATCCGCCGGACTTAATTTATCTTTTTTGTCCAGACCTAAAACTTCTACTGCTCTTTGTTGGGTGTCCCTTACAAAAGTCAGAAGCAGGTAGGGATTCTCAATTTTCCCCAGGAGGCGGCATGTAAGATGCAAATGAGGGCCGGTAGCCCTCCCGGATGCACCTGTTTTTCCCAAAGCATCACCAGCATATACCGTTTCCTGATTCTTTACCCAGATTTCTGAGAGATGACAATAACTCAATGTATAGTTGCCTACCTGCAAGGTGATGTAATGTCCTGCGATAGGATCATAACCCACAGTTTTGATAAAACCATCAAACATGGCATATACCTCTTCATATTTAGCAACTAGGTCAATGCCTTGATGATTCCTTTTTTCCCCAGTGAATGGGTCAGACCTTATTCCGTATGTTGAGCAGATTTGAATGCTCTTTAAGGGATAGCAGACACTTTGGTACTTGTCTATCCAATAGTTCGCGGCTTCAGCAGATCCTTGTGCCAGAACATTTATGGGCAGCCAGAGCAAGCTTGTAATCATCCATTTCAATCTTTTCATCATTTCTACCTTATTTATATAATACAGGGTGCAAAGGTAAATGGAAAGATTGAATTTATAGGTAGAAAATGAATTGAAGTTATTTTTTAACACAAAAGTAGTTCTATTGTTAATATATTGTCATAGATATGTTAAAAATAAAGTTTAATTATGCAGAGGAGGAAAAATTCATTTTTTAGCATTACCTTTGCCGAAAAATTTAGATAAGGTATGACTAAGGTAGAAAGATTTCAGGATACTGAGATTCCTTATGAGCTTCTAGCTTCATTTGGACTCTCGCAAGAAATGGTAGATGACCTTCCACAGAAGGTATTGGAGCAGTTGCTCTCTGGGCAACGAACTCCACTTCTGCCTATTTGCAATGTAGATGAGAATGGAAATTGTAATAACTCTCTCGCAAGACTTTCTCTAGTGAGGACAGAAAATGGCATTGATGTCATCTTCATGTCCTGCTGGAAAAGCAAATTGCTGGAAGAGTTTGAATTACAGCAGCAACAGGCTCTCAAAAACGGAAGAGCCCTATATTCAGCTGAAAAAAATGCGTATTATCAGTTGGATTATGCTACCCAGCAGATTGTTTCCATGCCGGCCTATGTAATACAGCATAATATACGTGTACTAGGCAGGCAATTGGATATAGAAGTCTCAGATTTTGAGCAACTTAAAGAAGGGGATGTTCTTTGTCTTATACAGGGAGACAAACCAATTTCGTTGGGAATTGACCTGATGCAGGATATAGGTATTCGTGTAGTGAACGGAGATAAAGAACAGTGGCAGAGAGAATTCACTGGAGACGAATTTCCTCTTTACAGTTTTGGCATCAGCGGTTGTTGGGTGAATGATGGGCATTTTTCCTATGTGAAGGAAGAAGACTATACTCAGGACATGTTAGATGCATTGGCTGAGAGAGTGAACCAGGTAAAGAGAGCTGCATTCCATCGCTAGTATTCATTTTTAAAGGATAACAGGTATGATACTAAGTGGATTTCAAGAGGAGCATCAGCTTCTCGATTGGTATGAGCAGGATACAATCTCTGCTCTACAATATATTGAACATCATTCAATAGGTATGATTAACCGCTTCAAGAAGTGGTGTCAGGAGAGTGGAAGCAGTGAAGATGAAGAATCTGCCAAGGATTTTTTAGATGAATATAATGGACTATTCTTGGACACTGTAGTCAGTAAGAATGAGAATTCAACTGCAGCAGATACTTCTATGTTTCATCAATGGTGTGAGAACAGCGAGTTTTTGGATGAGCTATATTCATCTAAGCCCGCCCTTCATGTGACTCTCTGGCGTTATCAGAATCCATGTTCCACAGATAAGCTGAAATGTGCCCATGACTTGGATGTTTCCACAGGGGACATTGAGAAATGGTGGTCTGTGGTGGATTTCTTGAATTTTGAACATGGAGGAAATTTTCAGCCAGTAAGGTTGGACGAAGAATCCATATCAATGACGATTTTGCATGTTTGCCAACTACATATTTAGATAAGTTTTTAAATTATTATTCAATTGTTAGTACTATTGTGTCATTCGTGAGAACTGCATAAGTAACAGATGTTTTTTTAAAAAGTTTGAACCGACTCACAATATATTCGGTTGATTTTTTTTGTGATTCTCAAATCGCATCGTTTGTGATGAGTAGTGCGATTTTAATTGTTCCGTAAAAGACAACAGCGGTTTTTCCTTAATGGAAAACCGCTGTTATTTTATCTGGCATATTTACTTTTGGATGCATGTGGCAGCATGGTATCTTCTTTATGATCATGAGCTTGCTCATTCTCACCTTGCTTGGTATCGGCAGCCATGTTTTCCTGGCTTTCAATAATGCCATTGCCATCTACATCCATGTCGATGGGGGTTGAGGTTCTTAAATCAATACCCTTATCTGGGGATTCTGCTTGATTGGCTTTTTCTACATACTGGAAGATGATATTCACAGCATGTTCTGCAGATGTCAAGGCATGTTTTGTGAATCCTGGATCTTGTTTGAGAAGGTCTTTCCAGTATTTGTTATAGTCCAGGCCTTTCACGTCAAACTTACATCTTTGGCCAATCATGGCTCCGCCCATATGTGCTAGAAGTTCTTCCTTTACCAAATGTTCATATCTGGTAAGTTTAGCAGCTTCCTTGCGAGTACTACGCACTAGGCCTATTGAAAGGTCTCTCATATAGTCATCCTCTGATTCAAATAACTGATGAGGTGCAAGGTGAATGGCATCTTCCTTAGCACTATAGCTGACCAGACCTTTTCTGCCATCAAAAATTACCTGTGCAGGATATTTGCCTTTTTCGGTAAGCATGCCTATCACGGAAGTTTGTTTCGATGCAGGAACCTTACATGATTTTCTAAGTTGCTCCCATTTCTGAGGATGTTCCATAGAAAAATTGGTTTGCTCAATATTATATACTGTTTGCAAAGTCTTCCCATCTGACAGACAGAAACCTTCTTTGCTGATATCAACCTTGAGATTTTCTCTCTTAATATCATCAAGCGTCATGTAGATAGGAACCTCGTATCCCTCCTTTTCCGTCAGGATGGAAAGAAGCAAGGATGTTTTGCTGTCAAACTTGTCTCCATTAATACCCTGAGGAAGAGCAGCATTGCTTTTAATCCATGGAAGTTCCGGATAGGTAACCTGCAAACTCAATCGGTCAGCAATAAGTTTTCCATACTGTGAGTACGCCTGCGTATGAAGGTGTTCCTCAGTATGCCACCTACCTTTAATGGGCTCGAAAAAACCATCCTCTGAAGACATATAAAACTTTTCTTCATTCTCTGGAGCATTTTTCTTCTTTTGAAGCTTCTCCTGTGAGAAATAATCACCAATCAGGGAAGATAGCTTTTTCTCGTAATGATCCACACTTTTCTGAATTTGAACTTCCATCTGATTTCTTGCCTTTAGATCCATGGAAGAGACGTTTCTTTCATAATCATCTTCCAACATATCTTGCTCTTGAAACAGAGTCTTGATCTCGGTCTCGTCTGGAAGAAGCATCAAATCTCCAGAAAAAGGATTATTGGCATCTTTCATCGATTGAACATAGTCTTTCATGAGCGCAACTTCTTGCTGGTCATTTACATGATCTTCTTTAGAGGCTTCTTTGAACTCTTTTTGAGATGGTTCTGGAGAACTGAGCACATGGCTAAGATGCTGATTGAAAGCCTGCTTGCTACCTAAAATCATGGTCAATTCCTTGGTGAGCTGAGCAAGTTGCTCAGTTTCCTCAGGTGATTTGGATTGCAGCAGGGCAATTTTAGTCACACCTTCCTTGATTAACCCCTCTTTGATGAGTTTGAGGTCATCCGTATTGAGAGGTATTTCAACATTCTTTGGATTCTTGAAAGCAGACAATTTGCCAGTGTTGGATAAGAGCACCCCGTCAGCATGGTCTTCTGTGGTAGGAATGCCACCAGGAGAAGTTGGGACGAACAAGATGCTATCACCTATCTTATTTCCCAAACTGGACATGAGCTTCTCCAAGTGGGCATTCAAATTATCACTTTCCAGTTGCGTTTTGACAGCTCTCAAAAGTTCCATGTGCTGGTGGGCATTCAATGGGGTAATATCAAGTTGCTGTACTTTTTCCCATCTATCATTGACATAGAAGTTCACCTTCATATCATCTTTTGCATTCAAACTCCATGACAATGGAGTGATGTTCTTTTGCAGGAATTGAGAGAATATTTGCTTACGCGAGACTGCGGGAAAGTCTCCTCCGAAATTCAAAGGGTAAGTTTTGCCTATATCTTTTTGCAAAGCCATAAAATCCTTACGAGCGGCCTCCACCAGTTCTCTTTCCTTTACCCAACTTTTTGTCTCTTCTGGTGTCAATTGCACCAGTTCCTTGGATTGAATGAGTTGCTGAAACCTCGCAAGAGGAATTTCATGAAGCTCTGGTTGTGTTGAAGGAGAAAGGAAAGTGGAATATGCTATATGTGATTCTCTTGCAGAATTACCGCCAATATAGGCATCCACTGTACAGATTCGTTCCTTGTTACCATGTCCCTGTTTGAAAAGCATTCCTACCAAATCCTTACCCAGTTTATCTTCTATCATGGATTCATAGGCAGAAGGAAGAACGTAACCATCTGCCTTTAACTGGCGAAAGCGCTCTATCTGTTTATTCTTGGAATCCATTTCCTCGATATTATCTACCCAGGTTGAAAATCTTCCTGCTTGCCATTTCACTTGGGGGAAATGGGACGTTTCTGACTTATCCCGGGCCCACTTACCAAGCTGTAAAGCCCATTTCTCCAGCAATGAGAGCTCGCTTTGAGTTGTATCCAAGAACTCCAATTCCTCTGGCGAGAAAAAACGGTCCTTAGGAAACGGCTTCTTGCCTGTTTGCTGACTTTTAGAGAAAAGGGTTTGCCATCCCTTCATGAAACGGTCTCCTTTGCTCTGACTTGTTTGATAATTCATTAATTCTTTTTTCTATTATGAATGATTAGATAGGAAAACATTGCTAGATACAAGGTTATTGCCCAGCATATATGGCAATGTTTTCCTATCTGTTCTTTTATTTCCTTCTCAGTACATGACATTTGGACTACGTATTGGCTTTCAAATCCCAATGTGATACCGAGGTGGTACGGCATCCGATCTGAAGCTTATTCTTATAGACATCCAGTTGCATGTCACCATGTACTTCCACATACTCACCGGCATTAACATTGATGTCCGAGGCCTTGCCTACGATGAACTTTACCCATGTAAAGGCTCTGTTCTCACCATCCTTATCAGAAGAAAAGGCTGAGAATACCTTGAACGAAGTGCCCTTTTTACTGGTCATGGTTTCAATACCCTTGTTTCCGATCTTGCCTTTAAACTCCATAGCTCCTTCCAGACGGTCTGGGAGAGAGGAGTCGTTCTGCTCAATGGCTCCTTCCGAACGGAGATTGAAATAAAGATTCTCTTCCACCTTCTTGATAAAGAGATTTCCATGAACAGTGACACGGCGTCCTGCCTGATAGTTGGCAGCTGTAGTCTGGTCACCTTCAGCCGTCACTCCAATATGAAGTTCCTTGACACTCTTGTCCTTTCCCTCAATAGGAACGATGATGGTAAAAGCAAGGAATTTTCCACCTTCCTTATTCTGCTTTTCAACTGCGCTGCTGACAATGATGCCGCACGCGGTAACATTACATTTTATCATATTTTCTTGTTTTAATGATGATACAATTCTTAAATTTATGCTTGTTTGAGACCGACAGTCTGCTTATTTTCTGGGCATTCGGTCTCAAAAATAGTACTTGCGAGGACGTGCAGTTTTGATGCATCCACCTTCTCCCTCTCTCTCTTTACCAGTTGGCATTCCGTCTTTTCCTCGTCATTCTCAGTCAATCTGGCCTCCCTATTAACTACAGCCTGCATCTCATTGGCCTTTATCTTAGCTGCCATGACAAGAGCTGCTGAAAAGAGAGTGGAGATCAGCTCAGAAAAGGCATCTTTGTTATTATCCATACCAGTTTCACTATTTTGACTCATCAAATATCCTAGCCATTTGGTTGGATCATTGGACTGAGTAATGTTGGCAAGAAGATTTTGTGCCTTATCTTCCTGGGATATAGGATGAGCGACGGGTGAATATTTGCTTCTTTCCTCTGCCAGAAGGTCTTGCCCATTTCTCAAAAGAGGTGTATCGTTACTGGTTCTACCTTCTATTGCTGCGAGATAATGAATCGGATTGAATGCCTCTATTTTGCCGGAAGCATCCTTGATTTTTGTCTCAAAATGCAAATGTGGACCTGTGGATCGACCTGTATTGCCCGATATTCCAATCTGTTGACCAGCCTGAACGACCTGACCTTCCTTGACATTTATTTGGCTCAGGTGCATATAGATACACTGGAGCTGAGTTCCATCCTCCTTGTCATATGCGATCTTAATCATATTACCGGTAGCCTTTCCATAGCAGGCAGAAATGACCTTGCCCTGATTTTCTGTTGCATACACTGGCAGATTCTTGCCTCCTGTTGCGATGTCTATGCCTCCATGCAGATGATTTCCTCTATCTTCATGGAACATACCTGTTACTTTGAGATTTCTGAAATCAATGGGGAGGGATAGGGTGGTGGGCATTCTAGGAAGAGACTGTTCACCCTTCCTTGCATACCCGATATTGACACCTTGTTTCTGGGCTTGCAGAACTGCCATCTGATCATATCGGTCAAGATGGTAACGTTGAATTTCATCAAGCAGGTCTTCCTTATAGGTAGGACTGCTCGCATATCCACCTTTTACAATGCCATTAATCCAGCCTCTATAGTCTTGGGAACTTTTTGAGGCACAATATTTCTGGTATCTATCCAACAGAAGAACCTTGGAATGATCCTCCACACTGGCATTTACCCCGGAATACACTCTGAATGCTTCCGGATAACCATGATCATCCACATGGTAGCTGACAGGCCCCTTCCATGATCCACCCTGCTTCACTCCAAAGAAATTGGAACTTTCACGTGCAAGATGCGATGTACCAAAAGTACTCTCAAATCCCATTTGAGCAAGGGTGATGGATGCCGGGATGCCATATTTGATTTGTTGTTCAATGGCCACCTGCGCATATTTTGCATAAAATGCATTTTTATCTATTGCCATATCATTTGGGTTGGTGATAGCCATGGGTATTCCCCATGGCTAGTTATTATCGATGAAATCCTCTATGTGAACTTGCTTCCTGATGGGAGCCCTCCTTTTCTCCAGGCTCTTTTTCGGCCACATTTCTTCCCTCATTTTCAAGAACCTGCTGCTGATTATTTCCAGCAGCTTGTTGTATCTGAGGAATAAATGTAACGGCAGCTACAGCCTTTTTATATTCAGCCATGTCATCAGCGAGCCAGAGATTGTACCACTGTTGCTTGGCTATTGGCTTCTGCATTCTTTCTCCATCCACTGTGGCAATGACTACCTTCACCTTCGGGTCATCCTTGTCGGCACAGATTCTAACCTTCTCAATGCGGCTCATATCAATACCTTCGGTATTTGGCACAATGAGTTGCTGCTTGGATTCTGGATACCTGTAACCTATATCATAATATTTCTGGGCCAGAGCCTGATGCATTTCCTGCTTGTTGTCTTTGCCCATGACATTGAAATAGGCATTGAGATGTTCCTTCATCGGATAGATAGAGAATGATTTTTCATTCTCTGGCTTGATGAAGAAGGCATACTTTCCCTCAGAGTCCTGAATAGCCTGAAATTTCTCAATCTTGGTTGCCTGCTTTTCTGTAAGCTGGCTTGATACATCGATGGTTTGATGAATTTCTAGCGTAAACTGCTTGAGCTTGCTGACAGTCACCTCCTTGTCCTTATAATAACTGTTTGGTTCCTTTAGTGCAAGACTACCACCTGCATTATAGAAGCTTACCTCTTTTACGTCTTCTTTCTTCAGAGCTATACCAATTCTCTTCTTACTCATACCTTGCACCTCGTTATTCACAAGCAAGGAGGCACCCGATGGCAGGATGACATCTGCAGTTTGCTGCTTTCTGTCAAGTACTACGACCATTTCCTTTGCCTCCATGGAAGGAAGTTTGTTGAGGTCTGCCGAGATGGAATAATCTTTACCTGTTAAGAGAACATCTTTTGTTGGCAACTGACCTCGGATGGCATCATAGTTCACTTCTCTTTTTTCTACAAGGTTGTCAATCGTCTCGATGGCATTGTTCACGTCACGCTCAATCATACCCATTAAGTTCCCATTTTCTCTCAACTCTCGTTCCCAGTAGGGGATAAGTTGCTGGCTTTCCTTTGACAATGTGGCAGGGAGCCCCTGTCTTGCCATCAGCACACCGGCGGAAAGTTCTCTAATGAGTAATTCATGCTTGGCATCATCCGCTGGTAAAAGGTTGTTTCGCCCTGAGCGGTCCAGACGCTTTGCATCACCAGTGGTTGCTACTACGGAACGGAATATGTCATTTGCCTTCATAATGGCATTTACTTGCTCATTTCCTTCCGTTTTGCTCATGCCACTTATGAAAAGCGTATTCTCCTTGCTATCGAATTTGGCATCTTGTAGTACATGAACTCGCTCATTCTTAATACCGGAAGCCTTACAAACAGCATCAGCTATCTGGTAGGCATGGGAGAGAATCTTGGTGGCAGGTGCTACATCCTTACTGATTTTCGTCTCCAATGGATTGTCACAGATAGCGACTCGGTTTCCAGCCCTGATTACTTTAGGGAGCACCGTATCAAGCGCATAGCTTGGAAACGATAAGTAGGACGTTTTCTTACCATCAATTTCCTTTTCCTTAGCCTGCATACCAATTACGGGAGCAATAGTCTTAGCCTTATCTCCATAGATTTCATAGGAACTGTCTTTTTTGATAAAGACTACAACCTCAGGATGCTTTTGTTCCTGATTCTTGATAAACTGGAGAGCAGACTGTGAACTAGATGCATTCTTAGCTGTCTCCACGAATTTCTCAATCTTTTGCCCATTGGCCTTGAGTAATGCCGAATATTGCTCAGAATCACTGGCAGAAAGAATCGTTTGGTCTATGTTATAAACATGATGACGCTGGCGATGGGCATGAACTGCATAATTGGACTTTTCCATATCTGGGAGAGCATTATACTGCTCCTTTGAAATGGTGTCATTATGGTTCGTGACATTCTGGTATTCCCATTTGGTCCAGTTGAATGGAAGCGAGCTTTGACCTCTCTTGACTGACATGCCACTTTCCTTTGCCTGGTTATAGGTGGAATAAAGATTGGTCTTATAGCCTTGCTGATCACTATGCAGGTTCATCATGATGTTATTGAATGCTGTGATTGGCTTCTTGGAGGCCAAAAACTCAGCATTGCTCTTACCCTTTTCATTCATCCAAACGCCTTCATGTGATTTTGCCATCTCCAATGCTGCAAGAAGAAGGGCTGCATGTGAAGCTGCCTTGGTCTCACTTTTCTTCTCTTCCTTATCTTCATGGTCGCTCTCTACAGAAGCTTTGTCTTCTTTCTTGTCTTCCTCATTGCCTTCCTGGTGCTTTTGCGTCTCCTGTTCCTGAGCCTTTTCTTCATGATATTTCACATGTTGCTCATCATCCACGATCGTCTTTGCTTCTTTCTCTGCTTCATGCATAGGAACACCGGTGGCTTCGATTTGCTCAGCAACGCCTACAACATCTGTTTGGATGTTGCTGTCTTCATGTGGAGTTTCATTCTGTAGAGGAAGCTTATATTCATCTTTTTCTGCCAATACCTTATAAATTTGCGTCATATTTTCTGCCATGGACAGATTGACGTTATAAGCCTGGCTATAAACTTCCTTGAAAGCTTCTTCTTCCTTTTTGCCAACCTGAACAAGGTTGGTGGCAGGATCATATTGGAAATCAAGAATCTCACCATTAGGCATATGATATGCCGGATTAATCTGCTCAGAAAATTTCTTAGCAATGGAAGCGTACTCATTTTGCTGTTGAGTATCAACAACCGAGTCTTCTACCTCCTTATTTTCCTCCTCCTGAATTTGATATTCAGGCATTTCCGAGAGTTGCTCTTCAACATTCTGCAAATTCTTATCTAAACCTGTCGAATGGTCATACGGGAAACTGTAATGAACAGACAAGCCAATGTTGGTAAGGGTTCCCACGTTTAGCGAATCCTTCTCCTTATTATATTCAAAATAGAGAACGTCTCCGTTAGGCATGGAAAAGGCAGGAATACTGGCCTTTATCGTATCCAACTCCTTTTGTACCATGTCCTGGGCTATGGCCTTCACATCCTGACTGGCATCATTCTCCAAACCATATTGCTCTATAGACAGTTTAATATCTTCCTCACTAACTCTGCGTAGGAGTTCATAGGTTCCACCCAATGAATTGTTATAAACCAGGGCATAATGGTCGTTTTCAACAAGCAGGTCATCACCACTATGAATGGTGGCATTTTTTCTGGTGTTATGCTGTGAGAGACTATCACCTTGATCATATTGCTGGGTCAAAGTGAGGAGTTCATCCCATTTTTCCTTATTGGAGAGATCATCAAACTCTTGTGTATTATCCACGCTCTGCAGGTACAGATAAGAGAAATAATACTCATTCTTTGGCTTTGTCACACTATCCTGGCTTGTCTTGCCTTCTTCGTTAGAATCCTTCATGTTATTATCTGTATTTTGTGAACTATCCACTGTTTCTTGCGCTTTTATATTGGGCAGAAGGGAAGCACCTAAAGAGAGAAGTTTCTCGTCACTGACCTCTTCAATCCAACTGCCTAGTACCTCATTGTCCTGGAAATACGCTCTGAGTTCAGGAAGACTTTCCAATGCAAGGACTGTATGCTCGCTATCTTTATCAGACGTAATCTGGGTCATGAGGGATGAAAAGTAGGCTTCTGGAGAGGAGAGTGGCTTCGTGATGGAATCAGATACATTTTCCTCCTTCATCATGTTCTGCTGCTTGATCTTCTCCAGCTGTTCCTCATTCTTGATTTGCTCTTCAATGCCATCGAGGTTGCCCTCCATGAGCGGCTTTTCACCCAATGCTACTTTTTGCTTGTCAATCTCTTCCAAAATCATGCGCGATGCCTTATTCACGTCCGACATAAGCGTTGTAATGAACTTTGGCTTTTCACGCAGCGTTTGAATCCAGCTGTCTATATAGGCGGCATTGTTATCAGAAATTCTGCTAGAGAAGCCTAGTGCATTGCCTATCACAAATGCAGTGGTCTCTGCAACAAGTTCCTCCTTGGCGTATTCCTCAGAACCAAACTTGCTTTTTGGCAGACGGTCAAGTCGCGAGGGATGACCGGTAGAGTGGGCCATTTCATGCAGGGCAGACGAATAGTATTCCTGACCATCCTTGAAGATCTCATCCTCTCCCTCATGAATCTTGAACTGTGCTTTCATCGGTACCTTAATGAAGTCTTGGGTCTTATTATAGCTTGCACCTGTCACTTCCTCATTAACATGAATAGGGCACACCCACTCCTGCTTCTCAAACATTCTGTCAAGTGGTTCATTCTTATACATCCCCACATCGTCGCTCAATGTGGTTGGCTTGAAACGGGAAATAATGGCATCATACTTTTTCTTATTCACTTCTTCCAAAGTGGTTTGGTCAAGATTCCACTCGTTATAGACCATCAGATAGGGACGAACCTTACATTTAGCCTGGTCCTCCTTATCCATGGCAAGGTATTTGTCTTCACTGATGCGCTTTCCGTTTTCGTCTTTCACACTCAGTCCCCACTTAAACACCGGCACAGAAGCCTCTCCTTTTTTAATCAAGGCTCCATTGTCTCGTGCTTGCTTGGAGGTCATGTAAACAGGAACATGGTAACCCTTTATCATGGTATGCATCTGCTGAAGGAATGCATTTCCTCCTACATAAGGTCTTCCATTGATGTTCTGAGGAAGTCCTACCAAGCTATCACCAGAAGTCCATCCTTGTTCCCAGTTCTTGGTTTTACAGGCTTCCAAACGCTCAATCATCATATTGGCAAATTTGTCCAATGCTCTGTCAATACGAGTAGGTCCGTCCTCTTGTGAGGCAGCCTTATTCAATTCTTCGAAATCCATAAATGATATATATGATCGTTATTAATCTATGTAATGTTCAACTGTCCCATAACGCTGAATCTGATGGCAAAATAAAAGAAAAGTTTTGGATTGAACACCCTAAACTAAATTGATTTTTATTTTTAACTAAAATCCTCTTCTATTCAAAGTTTTTGCCTTGAAATGTGTTAAATTTTGCACCTCTATCTGACATGACTTTTTCTGATATTATGTTCATATTCCTTATATTACACCATTAAGACTTTGTGAAATTGGGGCTCTATCAGGCGATAATTTCCATCAAGAAATACCATCAATTACCTTCTTAGAAGTGTTGGCAAGATTCATGCATAGTTTCCTTTTCCTTGTCTTTTCATCTTCTTTCAGTCTATTTGATGCCTAAGGAATGCTGCTGTTGAAGTTCCTGATGAATACCTCTTTCATATTCTCGTTCTGCGAAGGCATTATTCTCATCGTATTTCTTCAAAACGGCATTGGCCAATGTGGATAAGGGGAGGTTTCCTCTCTCGTAAGCATCGATTGCATGATCAGAGATTTCTATGACACATGGCTTTCCGTCAATGTCTGCAATCATACTTGTTCCGCTGATGGCCGGATTTGAGATTCTCGGATTCAGCTTTTCTTCCTCATATTGCCTGTAAGAAACCCGCTGTGGTGAAGCCGGTTTGGCCAGTCCCAATGCTGCATGACCAGCATTGTTGAGCAAATTGGCACCTCCAAAACCAAGCAGAAGGAGTTTGAGAAGGGGACTTTTGACAAACATGCCACCAAAGATGGCAGCAAGTGGCAGCAAATTGTCATTCACCTGTAAGTTAGGATTTTTGCCCGTGAACATGCCTATCATCATGTCTGGCAGCATGGCCAAAACGTAGCCCATGTTCTTGGTGACATCACTGAAACCGGAAAGTCCCATCTTATCCAAGGCATCAGCCCAACCGGCATTTAAATCTTGAAAAGAGGCCTTATTACTTGTCATCTCATACCTAGAGGAATCTTGTCTTTGAGTTTCTTCCTCAGGACTATAAGAATGGTAAGCTGATGAAGGGGAAGAATCTGTGGATGATGGATCTGCTTGATTGATAAAGCTATTGAGCTTATCCATATTAGAATCCCAGGTATCTTTCTTGGGAGCTTTCGCCTGACCAGACGCCTGTTTCTTTTCACAAGCTACAGCAGCCGTAGCATAATCCATGGCTCTTTGACTAACCTCTTTAAGGGTCATGCGTTTACCACCAATACTCATCCATGTTTTTTTCTCCCTCGACATCTCCATGGCAATGGCATAAAACCCGGAGGCACATTGTTCACAGCGTTTCTTCCCCAGTTTAATCATCCATTCCGGCGGATGGTTATTGGCACGAAATGGAACGGTTTGCTTCGAAAAGTTTTCCCTTATCTGAGCCAGCAATTTACCTGTCTGATTTTTGTTTGCGGCATAGAAGGAGTCCATTTCCTTCTTGCTTCGTGTTGTGAATGAAGGCCTATATGTTTTTATCTTTCGCTCCAACTGCCCATTCAACTGATAAATCAACTCTGAATTTCCCCTTTTGATGGAATCACTGGCTGTTTGAATCTTCCTGATGGCATCCTCATCTTTAAGTGCGAACTTACTGTCTTCCTTGGCATATTTCTCATTTTCCCAGTTTCTGGCATGGTTCAGTGCGAAGCCTGTTCTCAGACCGCCATCAATGGCTACACCACTCCAGGCAGAATTCAGGAAAGCAGCGGCTTTTGGCGCCACTTTGATTCCAGCCTTAGTTGCACCTTTTACTATGAGGGAACTACCGGAGCCGTAACCTCCTGTCACCGCAGCATCAATGACCATGGAACCTCCCATGGCTGCACCCTGTTCCCAGATATTGGGATTATACAGGTCATCTGCTTTTTGAGCGATGAGAGAATCATGCTCACCTTCTTTGGGACCGATTTTTGGAAGCAGTCCCAATAAACTGTCATCAAATGCCTTTCTTGCAATGTAGGTAGCACTGTTCTTGGGAACTTTCTCTCTGGCCAGCTGCTCAATGATAAGTCCCTGAAATCGATTTGCCACATAGTTTTCTGCAAAGGCTGCGAGTTTCTCTGAAGATTTACCCCCATTTTGTCTGATGTGTTCCTTATAGAAGGAATCAAGAAATGTCTGATAATCCTTGGCAAATTTGGTATCTTTTCCCCATCTGTGCTTACATTGCCTGATCATGTCATCTGATGATTTCTTGTACCATTTTCCGCACACTTTCAGCTGATTGTCAGCATTTTGAAGCTGTACATCCACTGGCACGAATGGAGACTCATTTTTCTCCAAACGATTGATAAATTCCTCGGTTTGCTTTTCTCGGAGATTTTTTACCTCCTTTACCAGCGTTGGTGCCATATATTTGCTGAAATATTGGCGGATACAGTAGTCAACTTGCGCCAAATTCTGATAATTGTTCTCTTTAGCCATTATAAAAATGATATTAAAAGCCCAGTAGCTGCTGTCGTGCCTGCTCTATGGCCTTATGATAAACTGTCATTTGCTTGGGATAGAACCTTGTTAGCCAATCATCATGAGAGATCTCATCATTGATGAACTTGATGGCTTGCTGACGAGTTACCTCAATGGCGTTTTCTCCCCTGTCTCTTCCATTGAACCAAGCCTTGGTCCAGGATCTTCTTCCTGAGGCATCGAAATAAACATAGGCTTCATGTTTGACATCATAACTCTCAACGTGTATGCTCAAATCTGACAGAGGGTCCACCACTAGGCCGTCTTGGGCAACCTGATGAGAAAGTTTTTTTTTTGAGTCTCGTTCCAGGAAGCAGGACACGCATCATGGCGAAGCCAGGCATAGCTCAGGAAATCTTCAATGAGAAGATTCTGGATTTTCTCAGCCACTGGCAGGCTTCTACCGGTGAGACCTAGAGGATTAGCCATATCAGGAAGCTTTTCGAAGAAATAATTGCGTTCTGCAGCCTCGGATATGACATGTTTGAGGGTGGTCTGCATTCTGTCTGAGGGAGTATAGCTGCCCAATCTCAGTTCATTCATGTAGGCTGGGAGCCAACGCATCATCATCATCAGAATTTCATCCTGCTCCTTATCATAGTGAGTCTTGGGCTTTCTGCTACCCAATTGCTCTGTAGTGGGCGCATTGTTGATACCCATTGCTGCCAGCTGCTGGATATTAGCCCAAATCATGGCCAGGAATTCCATGGGATCGATGGTGACACCATCAAATCTTACTTCCAAATGAAGAAATTGACCACTCTTGCCGATTTCCTGTCCGGCCCTGATACTGGTTCCGTAAGGACAATACGCCTCGGTGATATGGCCGTACTTCACCTCGTATTTGCCATATTTGGCTATGATGTAATCTTCATGAATACTGTCATGACCTGCACCGATGACTGTACCGGTGGCAATTGAGTATAGAGGTTTTCCACTGGTTAGAAGATCCACACCATGGTGCTCAAATTTCTGCCCACCAGTTGGATGTTGCTGCAACCCAAATCCCAACGTGGTCTGCAGTTCCTCATCATCCCTGAGGGGAAATGGCATCATGAAGCCACTTCCCGACTCAAGGAGCATATCTTTATAGTTCTTTTTCATTCAATTTTACAATTATTGTTTGTGGATTATAATTTCATACTTCTTGGACGGCTTACCACTTCTCCGTCCTCTGCAGCAATTGGATATTCCAAACTCTTATAACTATTCTCTGGCTCCATGGAAGCATTTGGCTGCTTAACTTGCGGCACATATTGCTGAGAAGGATTTTGCTGTTGTTGTTGAACCTGCTGATTTGGGAGCTGACGATTGTTGATATTCTTCAAGGTCATACCTCCCAGAAGCAGACTGGCTGCTCTTCCAAGCCACCCAAAACGTCCGAACATCATATAGGCTGACAATGCCAAAGAAAGAATATTCATCTTTGTTACAGCACCGCCTGAAACCTGATTCACAAGATGGTTCATACCTCCCATCACATTGTTCAACATGCCATCCTGGTTTCCCATGTCGGGATTGCTGGCCTGGTAAAGATTAGGAGTTTGCTCTGTCGTGGGATCATAGTAGCCTCCACTTCCATTGCTGACCATACCATTACCCACGTAATTCTTACCCATTTGGTAAAGGTCAGTACCTTCACCCACCACGTTGCCTAGAGTATTCTTACTGAATTGGTAAAGGTCAACTCCTTCATTTACTACTGAATCAGCTGCATTTGTAACCGAATCATAAATATCCGGCGCTTTTTCACCAGCGACTGCTTGTCCAACCATACCACCAAGGCCGTTTTCAGTAGCATTCTTACCTCCAATGAAGTAGAGTAGAGGGTTGATGACACCTTCTCCGGAAACTAAACTGTATCCACCCAGACCAAGAGCTGCATGCCAACCAAGAACTTTTGGATTCTTAGCGTAGAACTTCGCTGCTTTTTTGAAGGAATTTTCCCCATTTGCTGCTTCTTTTGTTGCTTTTCCTGCTTGCTCTGCAGATTCTTTTGCCCTTTCGTTCACCTTTTCTGCAGCTTGTTCTGTACTATGAGCTGTTTCTTTCGGTGTTTCCTTGCCTGTTTTAGTTTCACCTTTTACGGTTTCAACTGTTTTCTTTTCTTTCTTGATAACCTGCTCTACAGTTTCCTTGCTAGTTTTAATAGATTCCTTTTCCTTGGAAATCACATTAAACCTTGGCTTAAAGGACGGAGTTGGCAGAGATTTTTCCCATGCCAGGTAGCCGCTATCCTTGAAAACCGGAGGTCTTACTGGCCTTGTCGGTATAACAGGACTTACTGGGACAACTGGCTTTCCAGGGATAGCCGGGTTTACTGAAGGCGAGGTTGTTTGTCTGGAGAAGTGACGGGAAAACCAATTCTTGACTCGTTCTGTAAAAGAAGGCCCAGACGTGGAATTTGCCACTGCAGGCTTAGCCTCTTTTGGTGAATGCTTCCACAGACCTCCCCAAAAATCCTTCATCTGAGTTTTCCATCCTGTCTTGCTCTGATTAAAGGCAGGGGTAAAACTAGGTGGTGAAAGGGATTTCTCCCAAGCACGATAGCTGGTTGGCTTTGTCGTAGCAGGAATGGAAACCTTGGCATCCTTAACTATGCCTTCTACATGTTTTGCTCCTTCTACAGCTTGTTTTCCTCCACGAAAGAGATTCTTTCCTTTTTCCAGGGCTGTTACGCCCAATTCTTTCCAAAATCCCATATCATATTGCTTTTATCTGTTAATCTGGATAATTTAAATTCACGATGGCTCTCACCTTATGGCGCATGGTCTTGGGCGTTTCTATGATACCTCCATTCACGGAAGAGCAAAGCCAAGCCTGATAGCCGGGGTTTTCCTTCACCTCTGTGGATGTCCAGTACCAGGTATCCTCAGATAAGTCGATAGGTTGCCCTCCCAGCCGCATGATCAAAGGATTGATAGAAGGGGCATTTCTTATCAGGACTCTCTGTTCTGCTACGCTAGGAATGAAATCACTTTGCCCTTTAGAATGAAAATGGAACATTTCCTGAGCAATAGGTGAGCCTTTTCCTGTATCTTGGTCGGTACTATTGAACATGGCGATGGTATTGGTGAATCCATCGTAAGACTCAATATCCATGCTCGTTCCTTGGCTCACTCCCAAAGAATCAGAGAAGGATTCCTGGAATTCATTCAGCATCACTGCCATGGCAGGATGTTCTTCTGTAGCCTCTGTAAACACTACACCCACTGCCTTTTTGGAAGTTTGGGAGAAGTAGGTGGTCGTATCCATACAACTGTGATCGTCACAAAGGACATACCCAACATGAATACCATAGTCCATTGGTTCATGCTCGTCACATGAAACCAACAGACCTTGGAATAAGATAGCCAACAGTCCACAAAAAATAGAAATATATGTTTTCTTCATTGTCTTGCTGCTTAAAATGTTACAATGGAATTTTTGCACCCAGATTAATTCCGGTTTTGAACCGGTCCTTACCCCTGATGGATATATCTTCCTTGATGGCAAAGAACACACTCCATCCGTCATAGAGATTATAGGTATGTTCATAGCCTACATGGACAGCTCCTATGGCCTTATGGAAATCGCTACCTGCACTGGCGCCAATTCTGAGACTGCCGTGGTGATTTCTTCCTCTTCCAACGCAGGGCTTATAGACGGCTCCTACACCCCAGGTATTATGGTTATGCCAGAACGACTTTCTGGTAATATGCTTTGCCTCAGGATCCTCATCATACTGGATAGAGTAGGTGGCAAAGTATTCCCAAGCGTTATGATACAGCATTTCCTTCTCATAGGAGATGGTTGACTCCAGTGTTCTTGGGTAGGCACCGCCCACGGCTATCATGAGATGGCTACCCTGGTTCTGTGCTACCATGGATGATGGGATACCCCATGCCAATGCCAGTATTCCGATGCTCTTCTTTAATATTGTCATATTGTACTTCATCTTTTATCACTTATTGTTCACGCAGAAGAAGAGAATCAAAAGAATCTGCAGAGAGAACGTCTTCATAATCTAACTGCATGGAGATGGTTCTGCCACTGATCTGCTTCTCACTGAGTTCTATGGAGAGGACCTTATCATTTGGGAAAGTCATCTTTTTCAAGACTGCGACATTTCTGTAACCTTTCTTAAATGACAAGCTTCTATCCAAAAGAAGCGCTGGCTTCAACTCCACAGTTTGCTGATTGGTGGCTTTCTGAAGTTTCTTATCCTGCAGTTTAAAGCGGAGTTCATCTATGTCAAACTGCAAGTTGGTATAGTTGTCCACCGAGAAATCAATGAAAACATATTCACCCACCACGTAGATATTATTGAGACGCATCTTCATCTTATGATGATTCGTGATAATGCCTCTATACTTGGCAGGAGAGTTCCAAACCTTCATGGCATAGGCAACCATATCGGTGGTGGACATGCTTACTTCCGGATTATGGAAGGCATTTCTTTCTACCAGTTCCACCTCCTTGTCTGTTACTGCCTCTTCCAGTTTACTGGTATAGACCAGGGCGTACTGGACTCTGTAGCGTTCAGTGATGATGGTGACAATACCCATCACCTCGCCATCTTGATGATGAGAGGAGATAGGTTTGAGACGAATGACGTTATCCAGCGGCTTGTCACCCACGATGGAATCCGTAGAAATATCCACCATACGGATAGGTTCCGATGCAGTGATAATGGAGGATACATTCTCATTCACCGTGAGACGTTCCATATCATAAAACGTTTTCTGAGCGTTGGCTCCTATACTGGCAAGGCACATCATCATGAGTGCCACCACCTTCTTTTTAAGTCTTTTCATATCAATTATTTTACTGATTTCTAAATGATTTATGATTTTGTCTTACCATGAGCAGAAGATGAGTCGATGAGATAAACCTTCGTTCCGTATTTCAGCTTGACCTTATTTTTCTTGACATTCTTACCCAAAGCACTCATTGCCTTTTGGGTGGCATTACTCATGGCTTGTGAAGCCCAGCTTTTAATGCCAGTACCTCCAGTGGAGTTCTCCGTGAGATTGTTTCCTCCTTGTGTGGCTGAGGAAGCGATGTCCTGTGTGGTTTCTCTGAAACTGCTCATAGGAACATAAAGGCCTTCCAAGCCATCCGTATCATAGAGCGAGAGATTGACCTTGAAGATTTCCTCATCAAAGAAGATACTTTCCACCTTACCCTTCACTCTCTGTTTTCCAAAGCCGCTCATCGACGCATAGAGATAGGTACCTTTACCTACTGTTATGCCATTGATTTCAATGTCATCCAAGAGGCGAAGACGAACCCTGCTGCCATCCATGGCCTTGACTTCCTCATCAATGATAGCGGAAATAAGATGACTCTTGTTCTTTTCCAATCCCAACGTGTTGAAATAGGAAGAAACCTCTTTTGTCTTTATGGTGACTTTCCCAGGAGTTTCACTGTCGGGTGATGTTGGAGACTGGCCACTTTTGAGGCTTCCGCCTTCCGTCGTTTCCCGTCTATCACTCACTCGATTCGTATCTGATAAGCGATAGCGGACAGGCTTATCCTGCTCATCCTCCATTTCGTCTGGTGAGGCGAGTCCTGCAAGGTTACGATTCATCTCCTCCCAGGTTTGGTTTCTGCGTTTTCTTTGAAGGCGCGCTATCTCGGAATCACTCACTGGTGCCACAAAGGCATTGGAAGCGGAAGTTTGTCGCTGGGAGTTCTCTCTTACACGGCTTTGCATAGCGCGCAACTTCTTGAGTTCCTCCTGTTCAGCCTCCTGCTGTCTGATAAGTGCTGCCTCTTTCTTATTGTATTGAGACTCATATTCTTCCTTTTTATTCACTGAGTCACGGTCACTTTCCACACTGGCCAATCCGGAAAGGTCTGTAATCTTACCATACTTTCTTTCCGTATTATCCATCTTGCTTCCCAAGAGGCTATCCGTCTTGGCATCCGGCAAGGCACTGGACAGATAATCTGTGGTTTTGAGATTACCGTTTCCTGCTTCACCCAGCTCGATATTAGATGTATCAATGACGATGTAACCAAGAAACAAGGATATCAGATAGAATACCGGAGGCATGTAATACTTGGGCTTCTTGAAATTAATCTTATTTGTCTTCATCTTATGGTCGTTCTTTAATTTGTTGACGTTTCAGAAGGACAGAATCCACCATCTCCGCTGCGGTAGTTCTGGTTGAACCGTATTTCTTATATGATCTTATCATATTCACCACATTGATGCCAAGGCAACCTATCACAATGGTAAAGACCAGGCCGATGAAGGCAATTCTATGATTGTTGGCAAAAGCCTGAATCCTGGCCACCAGGAAATTGATGCCCGACTTCTCTGCAAACTTCATTCCTGCCTCTTTTTCTCTGAGGTAACGTTCCTTATACTTAGGATCATCCTTGCTTGGCATTTCCTCACCCATGATCATTTTCTTCAAACTCATATATATAATAATGTATAGTGTTAATACTCTGACTTCTTTTTCTCCTCCAGGTCCTTATTCAGAAGGGTACGCCAATTGGTAATCAGAATACCATGCGGATTGTTTTCCGTCCTTGGTACTTTCTTCAGGTTACCTGCTGTCACAATCTGGCGCATGAGGATGTTGGTTCTTCTCTCTATTCTCTGCCTGCCATAATAGGTAAAGGTCAGCGAATCCTTATTCAGTCTGATACTGTCACAGAAAATACTGCAGATAGTGGAGGTTCCAATCAGATTATTATAGAATCCCTTCTCCTTCAATGCGTTATACTGAGCCAGACCGGTCTCATCAATGAGATACATGGCCTTTTCCATGGTATAACGGATATACTTGTCATCCGGAGCCAGTGTGAAGAAGAAATGGTGAAACATCTCTATGTCACTCTTGGCTTCCACATCGAAGGTCTCTTCCATCGTGGTCTGCTTCACGAGTATAGGGACGTTACCATCCAGTACATATACCTTTTTATGGGCATCACTCACCATGCCTCTGGCTATGAAGATGCTGCCCAGGCTGATAACCACGCAGCCCACCAAAAAGAGGCTGCTGATGATCATCACCATTTTGATCTTGTTTTCCAAATTCTGTAAAACTGCCATATTCTTATTATTTGATAGTGTTGTTAAGACTATTTCGGCATCAGACTCATGGCACTTTGCTTGGCAGAAGCTGCCACACCTTCACCGAAGTTTCTGGTACTGAAAGCCGTATCACCCTCAGGAATCATCCATGCTGCCAGGTCCGGCACCAAATTCAGGCACTTCAGCGACACAATGGAAGCCACCAGCAGGTAACCGCAGGTCATGAAGGCATTTTGGATATATCCTGTAATTTCTCCTTTTCCTGCCGTGATAACAGTGAGGTTCTCCACCTGTACACTGATAACAATATCAAAGAGAAGGAGGACGTAAAAGCCCACGAAGTATAGGCAAAAACGAATGATAACAAATCTAATAAAAAGAAACAAAAGCGAAGTAATATAGCTGATATAGAGCGCATTACACTTATTTCTTTCTTGTTCTTTGATTTCCTTATATTTGATTTTTTAGGTGCAAATTTGTTGCAGATTTGTTGCGTGTTCTCAGAAATTTGATATAACTTTGCATCAAAATCAGATGCTTGAGGCATTGCCGAAAGCAAATCAAAACAAATAAAAATAGACAAATATGGGAAGACCCAAGAAAGCATTAAAAGTAAAAGAGCCGATAAGGCTCAGGGAGCGCAAACTTGCTAACGGCAACCTTGGGCTCTATCTCGACATCTATGTAAAAGGTACGCGCAAGTATGAATCGTTAGGGTTGTATCTCATCCCTGAGAAGAGCCCACTGGACAAGCAGATGAATACCCACACCCGACAGGTGGCGGAGAAAATCAAGGCAGACCGTATCATTGCATTGCAGGAGCGAGGCATCAAACAGTACGAGAAGATTAAGCAGTCGAATATGTCTTTGCTCGACTGGCTGCGCAAGTACGAACAGGAAAATTTCGGATTCCGTCCATCGACTTTGAAAGGTCGTGTAGATATGAGGAAGAAAGTGGAGGAATATCTGGAACAGCAAAAGACACCTTATATTTCCATGAGCGAGGTGGATGCTGACTTCTGTCGTGGCTTCCTCCGATTCCTTGCAACAGCAAAGAACAGCGTTTGTACAATCAATGAGAGGACTATATCTCCAGGATGTGCCCACCATCATCAAGCCGTCTTTAATGGAGCATTGAACAAGGCGGTAAGAGAAGGATTGCTGACGGCAAATCCGATGAAGAGCCTTGACCGTAAAGAGAAGTTCCAGCCTTCACCGGAGGACAGGGAGTTTCTGACCATTGAGGAACTGCGCTCGTTGATGGCTTTGCCGTGTTCCAATGAGCAGGTGAAGAAAGCGTTTGTCTTCTCCTGCTTCACTGGCTTGCGATTGAGTGATGCACGCACACTGACATGGCGCAAGGTCTATAAGACACCAGATGGCAAGACCCTCTACATCCACGTGTTCATGCAGAAGACGCAGAAGCCGAATAATATTCCCTTGTCGCAGGAGGCACTGAACTGCTTACAGCCGAAGGAAGATTTGGATGAACCTATATTTACCTTACCAGCCAGTGATGCGACCATCAACTATCACGTTAAGAAGTTGGTTAAGGCAGCAGGGATAGAGAAGAAAGTCTCTTTCCATTGCAGCCGCCACACCTTCGCCACCATGATGCTGACTCTCGGAGTGGACATATACACGACGAGCAAGCTGCTTGGTCATGCCAATGTGACTACAACAGCCATCTATGCAAAAATCGTGGACAAGAAAAAAGTGGATGCAATGAACCTCGTCAACGACCTATTTACAAAGGATGATAATACCGAAAACTATGAAGATAGAACTACGCAGCCGCAAGCATAAGAGCGGCAACACGACCCTATATCTGGAGTTTTATGAAAAGGGAGGAAAGCGTCAGTATGAATCGCTTAACCTTTACCTTATTCCCGAGAAAACAGACAACGACCGCAGGGTAAACGAAGCCACGCTGAAAAAGGCATTGAAGATAAAGTCCGAGAGAATACTGGGGATTGGCAGCAAATCAGAGGAAAAGGATGTATCTACACCTGCTACTGAGTTTACAAAATGGATGGACGAATACCTACTCCACCTTCAAAAGGGAGAAAGATACTCGCTTGCATATCAGAAGCATATGCGGAGCACTGTCAACATAGTCAAGTCGTATCTGGCTCACATCCACCGTCCCAGTCTCATGATGGACAAGGTGGACAAGTCCTTCTACAAGAACTTTCTCACTTATATCAAAGATGTGTACCGAAACATGAAGTCTCCCAATCGTCCGAAGCCATTGTCGCCCAAAACAATGCTGCTGATACAGACCGATGTCAACTCTATGCTGAAATATGCGGTGGAACAAGGCGTGTTACAGAAGCATCCGTTCTATGAACTGGAGAAGCGAGAGACCTTTGCGAAGACACCGAGTGACAGGGACTATCTTACCGTAGAAGAGTTGAAACGCATATCGGAAGTTGAAACTGGCAGTCCCGTTACGAAGCAGACATTTATGTTCTGCTGCTTTACAGGTTTGCGCCATAGCGACTTGCTACAACTGTATTGGCGAGACATCCGAGAGACAGAGGATGGGCTACAAGTGTATGTCCAATCCATGCAGAAAACGAAGAAATCTGCGGTAATCCCTTTGGGGAAGCAGGCTTTGGAATGGATGCCAGAACGTGGCACCGCCTCACTTGATGACAGGGTGTTCACACACATTCCCCTTCTCTGCAATGCCGACCGTGCCTTGAAGCGTATGACAGCTAAAGCAGGAATAGACAAATCCATTTCCTTTCATTGCAGCCGTCATACCTTTGCCACCCTCATCCTGACAGCAGGAAGTGACATCTACACCACAAGTGAGATGTTGGGACATACCAACATACACACCACGGAAATCTATGCTGATGTGGTGATGGAAAAGAAAGTCGATGCGGTTAATATGCTTAACGGCATCTTCTGATTTCACAAGAAGTGTTCGATGTGCGAGCCACAATAAGGGTTCGTGCCTGGAACACTTCTTTTCCCTCTTGTTGAATCAATTTTGAAGTGAATTATCCTGAATTTATCAGAAAAAGTGTTATTTTTCGGCTTGGTGTGAACGAAAATGGCACACCTGCGCAATAATTTTGCATCAAATTCGTATTAGTATATAAAATGGATTATATATGGCACTGAATCAAACTAACAAGCTGGTGTGGATAGTGGAAACCATCTACAAGGCTCGAAAGATAACATTTGAGGAACTCAACCGTCAATGGATGGACAATGTTGACCTGAGTGGCGGTGAGGAATTGCTGAAGCGCACTTTCCACAAGTGGAAATGGAACATCTTCGACACATTCGGTCTTTCGATTGAATGCGAAAAGGCAGCACCTTACCGATATTACATAGACAACGTAGATGATATGAGAAGAGGTAGCATCGAGAGCTGGCTTCTCAGCACCTATTCAGTCAGTAATTCTCTCGCAGAGAATAAATCCATTAAGGACAGGATTCTATTAGAGGATGTGCCGAGTGGACGGGAATATTTGGATCCGATTCTTGAAGCCATGAAGAAAAACCGCTTCATCCATATTGCCTATTATAACTATTGGCGAGAGGACATCCGTAACCATTATGTCATGCCCTTGTGTGTAAAACTCTTTCGCCAACGATGGTACATGGTGGCTCGCAAATCGCCTGCTAATATGGATATAATTTTTTGTCTTGACCGCATCCGCGACTTACGCCTGTCAAGTCATACGTTTGAATATCCGAAGGAGTTCTGTCCGCAGGAATATTTCGAAGGATGTTTTGGCATAATTGCAGGAGGCGACTGCGACATACAAAAGGTAAGATTAAAGTTGAGTACAGGACAAGCCAACTACCTTCGTGACTTACCTTTGCATGAATCGCAGCATGAGACAGAAAAAAACAATGACTACAGCATCTTCGAGTATCGCCTTCGCCCTACGTTCGATTTCCAGCAGGAGATACTATGGAATGGAGAGGACATGGAAGTGCTCGAACCACTCTGGCTCCGCAAGGAGATAGCAGGGAAGATAAAAAGGATGTGGAATAAATACAATAAGGAAGAACAGGAATGAAAGAGAATAGAATTGTTGCAAACAACGGCTCATCTATCGTGCTCTATACGGCAGATGACGGCAATACCCAACTTGAAGTGAAGTTGGAGAAAGATACCGTGTGGCTTAATCGAGAGCAAATAGCTCAACTGTATGGCAGAGATTACAAGACAATAGCAAAACATATCAATAACGCATTGAGGGAGGAACTGGAAGGTGAGCCGGTAGTCGCAAAATTTGCGACACCCAAGAAATATGGCAGGAAAGAGGGATATACTCAAATGCAAAATATTGATTATTATAATCTTGACATGATTATCTCTGTAGGATATAGAGTAAAGAGCAGGAATGGAATTGTCTTTAGGAAATGGGCTAACAATATATTAAAGCAGTATCTTATCAAAGGCTATGCCATCGACCAGCGTCGCCTCGACCACTATGACGAGTTGAAAGATGTGGTGCGATTGATGTCTCGTGCCCTGACCCTCCAAGACAAGGTATCTGAAGGAGAGTATTCAGGACTGTTCAATGTCATCACCGACTATGTCTATGCCCTCGACACACTCGATCGCTACGACTATCAGACATTGGGCATTGAGAAGACAACCAAAGAAGAACCATTCCGTGCCACTTATGAGAATGCCATGGAGGCCATCAATGCCCTGAAAGTGAAGTTTGGTGGTAGCCAATGGTTTGCCAATGAGAAGGATGATTCCTTCAAAAGCAGCATTGGACAGATTTATCAGACGTTTGGTGGCGAAGACCTATATCCGTCAGTAGAGGAAAAGGCTGCCATGTTGCTCTATCTCGTAGTGAAAAATCACTCTTTCAGCGATGGCAACAAACGTATTGCAGCCATGCTCTTTCTCTGGTTCATGGAGAAGAATGGCATCCTTTATTCCGCAGACGGCAGAAAACGTATAGCAGACAACACCCTCGTTGCTTTGACATTGATGATAGCCGAAAGCCGAACGGAAGAGAAAGATGTCATGGTGAAAGTAGTGGTCAATCTAATCAATAAAGATAACCAATAAGTACATCAGTTATGCAAGACTTCGCAGCAATAGATTTTGAGACTGCCAATAACGAGCGCTCGTCGGTGTGCTCTGTTGGCGTAGTGATAGTGAGGGGTGGGGAGATAGTGGATAAGTTCTATTCCCTCATCAAGCCAGAGCCAGAGTATTATAATTACTGGTGCAGTCAGGTGCATGGCTTATGTGCTGAAGACACTGACAATGCCCCTGTCTTCCCCGAAGTATGGAAACAGATAGAGCCTCTTATTGAGGGATTGCCCTTAGTGGCCCATAACAAGGCATTCGATGAAAGTTGTCTTAAAGCAGTCTTCCGTGTCTATCAGATGGACTATCCCGACTATGACTTCCATTGCACCTGTATCGCATCACGCAAGTGTTGGCCAGAAGGTCATCACAACCTCGACATCATCGCCGCCCGTTGCGGATATGACTTGAAGAACCACCATCATGCCTTGGCGGATGCGGAGGCATGTGCGGTAATAGCATTAAGAATATTATAAACAGAAACGAACTATGTCAGACAATAACAGATCCTTGCCTCTCAAATCTTTTTCAGAGTTGAAGGGAAAAACTTTCTTAATTCCTTATCAACAGCGAGGTTACAAATGGACAAAAGCAAATGTAAAGGAATTGCTCACAGATTTACGTGATTTCATAAATTGCGCAGATGTGACAAAAAAAATGTATTGCCTGCAGCCATTGGCTGTAGTAGATATGGGTAAAGAAATATATAGCGTCATTGACGGCCAGCAGCGACTGACCACTTTATATCTACTGTACATTTACCTGCATGGTTATGCTCCATATACAATAGAATACGAAAGAGATGCCTCTACAGATTATCATTTGTCGAGAACAGAATTCTTGAACAAAATCGCATCCATAGATACGGTACAAGCAACTGAAAATATCGATTTTTATTATATCCATACGGCCTATCATCACATCAGTACTGTTTTTGAGAATTGGGCAAAGGAATTATGCAACAATGAGAACAAAATAGATTTAGACAGTAAGAGAGTGGAAATCAAGACTCATTTCGTAGAGATGCTGGAACGCAGGAAAGATGAAAAGTCTGTACAGGTAATATGGTATGAAGTCAGTGAGAAAAAACAGTATGAGACGTTTAGAAATCTCAATAGTGGGAAAATACATCTGACCAATACCGACCTTATAAAGGCATTGCTTCTCAACAGGGTGTCAGGACTGCCTTCTTTCGAACGAATCGAAGCTGCAGCTATCTTTGAGAGGATGGAAATGGAGATGCAGAATGACCATTTTTGGTACATGATAAATGGCAATGAGTTGCGTGAAGGACAAACCAGAATGGATTTCTTGTTCAATCTTGTTTCAGGGTGCAGACAAAGTGACTATGAAATAGATTCACGTTGGTCGTTTCGGAATTATTTTGCATCATCAGACAATGGTACTTTGTCTGACAAATGGAAGAGGGTTAGGCATACGTTTTTGAGACTGAAGGATATGTATGACGACATTTATTGTTATCACTATGTGGGCTTTCTCACATACAACTCGAACAGCAATCCAATCAACAGTATGAGAGAATTGCTGGAGCAGAACCGAAAGTGTACTCACTCCCAATTCGTAGGCAAACTTAAGGAACGAATAAAGAGAATACTTTCTAATAACAACCACGAGACGATAACCGATTATAATTACTATAGCAGCAAGAAAGACCTTCGTCTGCTTTTTCTGATGCACAACATCGAGACTGTGTTGCAAAGGTTTGAGCAACTGCACAGTAATGAACAATTGGAACTTGAAAAAGAATACGAGCGTTTCCCATTCGAGCTTCTCCACAAGCAGAAATGGGATATTGAGCATATTTCTTCAAATACAGACTCAGACTTCAGAAACCCTACCGACAGAAAGGACTGGCTTGAGAGTATCAAGCAGGATTTGGGAGCCAATTATCCTCATGGAACAGTAACAGAATTGGAGGACAAATATCGTTTAAGTGAAAAACGAGATGACTTCGACAAGTTATATACTACTATTATGAGGTGTTGTGATGAACACACTGAAGATGCTATAAAGGATGACGCTCCCGATGGAAAGGACAAAATGCAGGTGGGCAATCTTACGCTGCTTGACAGTCATACAAATCGTAGTTACCACAATGCTTTGTTCCCTCGAAAACGGAGATACATCATTGTGACTGACGGTCTTGTAAACAAAGGTAACGACTTTGAAAAATCGCTGAAGCAGCTTTATATACCGCCATGCACACGACAGGTGTTCACTAAAGCATACAACAAGAGCAACAAATTATCGTTTAATGCCTGGACACAGACAGATGCAGATATGTATGTGAAAGACATGGAGCAGAAACTTCGTTATTATTTTAACAACTAAGAATAATCAAACAAGATGGACTTCATACATTCATTCAATAATAAAACCATACTGATTCCTCTTCTGCAACGCGACTATGTGCAGGGAGGCAGAGAGGATGTAATATCTCCCTTTATTGACTCGCTACTTGAGAAGGATACAGACCTAAATTATATCTATGGTTATGAGGAGGACGGATGCTTTGTTCCCATTGACGGGCAGCAACGCCTTACCACACTGTGGCTTCTCTACCTTTATTTGTATTCAAGAAAACATCAAATGGATGATTTCAAAGTCCGTATGAAATTTTCATTTCGTGAATATGCTGAAGATTTCTGTGAAAGGCTTTGCGAACATCTTGATAACCTTCTTGATGGCATCAATGAAAAGGCAAAATTAGATGAAACAATCATCAACCAACGTTGGTTTATCCGCTCATGGCTTAGCAATGCGAGCGTGAAGAATATGCTCCGTACACTGAAGATAATACATAGAAAAATAGAAGCGGAGAACCTTGAATATATTTGGACAAAACTCGCAAACAGTACATTGCCAAGCATATCGTTTTCCTTTCTCCAGATGGACGAAGAAAGCGGCCTTGATGACGATATTTATATCAAAATGAATGGACGAGGGAGAAAACTGACTGTTTTTGAAAATCTTAAGTCGTACATGGATGAACATGTATCAGATTTATGTTTTGCTGACGAATGGAAGTCGAATATGGACAATGTATGGACTGATATGTTCTGGAAGAACAGGAATCTCCAGCAAGAACACCCTGAGGAGATTGATGACGAACAATTACATTGTATGTATAACCTTCTCATTCTTTATCACATCAGCCAAGAAGAACTTGCCACTAATATCTTATCATTAAAGGAAACAGATTCGCATCAATATGAAGAATTGACTTCTTTTTTGGAGAAAAACGAGCAAGCCCTGCCCGACGAAATCCTTTCATGTATCATAGAGAGACTACAAAAGGCTGGAAATGTTCCCCTTATGTGGATGGAGCGTCTTCAGTTAATGTCAGAGGAATTTTATTCTTTTGCATTCGATAAGCTCAACAAGTTGGCAACATTGTCGAAAGAATTCAACTCCCTGGAACTTTATATGGGCTCCTCATCCAAGGAAGAGACCACTAAAACCTATCAATTGAGTATGTGTGAGGGATCATTCAACAGGACTCTTCCATTATTGTATGCACTTTTATCCTACGAAAAAGGTGTGACAGCCTTGTATGACTGGATGCGGACAATGCGAAATCTCATACTTAATACAGAAATAGACCGTAAGGATTTGCCTGTTGTCATTAAAACAATCGGCACATTCGCCACACGATGCGTGGAAGAAAACATATATACTGTATTACGGTCGGGAAGTGACATCAAATCTATATTAAAATGCTTCAACAGAGGTCAGGTGGAAGAGGAAATCATGAAAGCATCGGAACTGGAATATTACGGGCAAATGACACTATTGGAAAACGGCCGTTTCTTCAGCGGTCGTATCGGCATACTATTCAGACTCCTGTCACATCGTGAAAGCGCAGACTATGATGTGTTGTTGAAAGAAAATGTCGGTGCATATACTTCTGTCTTGCTGGAACTGTTTGATGGCAGCGATAATGGTGTTTGTATAAAATATGATGGTAACAAATTCCTGCTTCGTCGTGCTTTATTGTCTTTCCCTCCATATTATTTCGGAAAAGAACGAAATATGTATTGGTCGTTCAACAATGGTATCAATGAATGGCGAGAATATATCAGAGATAAGGATTCTGAAATCGGAGCTTTGCGGCATCTTCTCAAAGATTTACTGGTTCCTGCATTCAAAATGCGCAACGACATAAATGACATACATAACGCATTGGCAGAGTATGTGGAAAATATCTCAAAAAATTATGAGAATGACATCCTCATAAACGATGCCTACTCCCATCGGTTTCATTTTATCCACCATCCAGGTGTATGGGCCTATATGTCTACGCAACGTTGTATCTGGAAGGACAACAATTACGACATCGAGCTCAAAACCTCCAACGGCAATAACAGCAACCGTATGGAGTTACGCACATATTCGCTCTACCTCGACTATAAGCACAACGAGGAGTACCGTGCAGACAGGAACGGCTGGAACATTGGTATATGGCCAAAATGGAAATCGTGCTTATATTTTGAGTGCAAACAAAAAGTATGCGACAATCGAATCATAGCCATAGATGTCTATTTCTATGATGACAATGGGCATAGAGACTCGGAAAACAGCTATGCGTTCGACCTGTTCGTGCGCCCCACACATCCTGAAGGTGAAAACGAAGAAGAGGAAACCGAATATGCAGAAAAGGACTATCACCTTAACAAGCAATTGTTTTCTGCCCTCATACCAAAACAGATGGGGCTTTTCAAAAAGAAAAGTGACGGACGTCTCCATAGCATCAGACTTTACGCACGGCATGAACTGAAATCTGTACTTGTTGATGTGATGAATGGAATAACAGTAGCTTTGAAGAACAATGAACAATCATAAAGAAGCAACGGATATACTCCATACGTTTATAAATGGAAGGTTGAGAGGTAAAATAGAGGCTCTGATCGATTTCGACCTCGGACAACTGCGTTATGACAATATTTATGGTTGTCCTGAGCGCAGATTCGACCCAGACGACACCAACCTGATGCGTGCCATATACTGCATCGTTTTTGGTGATGTATGGAAGAACCTGTCGTGGGAGAACTCCGGTGAAGGGAGACTGCGTGGAGACACCATCAACTCTTCTGCTACATTCTTTTCTTATCCATGGGATGATAAATTCACACCTAATTGGAACCCTCCCATTGAGTTGGTAGAAAAGATAAGGGAATTTCAACACACTTTCCACACCATAGGCAATATGATGGTTCTGCCTGACAAACGAATTGGGGAATGGAGTATAAACAAGCATCGTGGCTGCCATGATGAATGGCATGACTATGAAGACCGCTTCCTCGATGCTTTGTACAAGGTTTTGACCAATCATTCCGACCTTGATGAAGACCTGAAGGAACTTGTAGAAACAAATATTGAAGATTTTTCTCCTTTCTATGGAGAAGATGGGTGGCGAAAATACATTGATGGAAATCTGTTGAATGATTATGTTGATTCAAAGTATCTGCCACAAATTAAAAGTAAAGGCTACACCTGGTGGCGAGGAGGTTATGTCAACAAAGAACGATTCTTTGCAGAAGCACATAGATATATCGACGACTCTACCAAAATCATTCACAATCGTGCACAACGCATACTCACAGCACTTCGACATACAATATCAATATGATCAAATTCATCTCAGATGCCAACCACTATACTCACGTTCTTATACACTGTAAGGGCGTGAGACAAACGCTTTGGATAGGCACTGCTGACATCAAAGACACATACATTGATGCAAAGGGTGAGGTTGTCCCTTTCCTGAAGCTGTTAGCTCAACTCATCCGCAAGGGCGTGGAGGTACGCCTGATTCATGCCAAAGAACCAGGCCCTGCTTTCAGAGAGGATTTCGATAAGTACCCTATCCTCTATGACGGATTGGAGCGAGTACTTTGTCCGCGTGTGCATTTCAAGATGCTCATCTTCGACTGCGAAGAGGCTTATATCGGTAGTGCAAACCTTACTGGTGCAGGTATGGGAATGAAGAGTGAGAACAGACGTAACTTTGAGGCAGGTATCTTGACAGACAACCCCAAAATTGTGGAGGCTGCCATGGAGGAGTTTGACAAGGTTTGGCGTGGCGAGATGTGTAAGAAATGCCAGAGAAAAACATTTTGTCTTGATAAAATCGTAACATAATAGAGTAAAATCAACATTTCAGAAGTTTATTTTGGAGGTATGCCCATAGTTGGCATATCTCCTTTGTTATTTTGCACATAGATAACAAAAGATGATTTATGATATGACAATGAATACTGAATTATCGGCAGAGGTAATGGCGATTATTGAGACCATCTGTGAAAACGGCAACACGCCATCAGAACGTGAGAACGTAAAACGGCTTATTCTGGAAATCTTGAAACACAAGCATAAGTTAATCAGTTTGGACTTGAATGATATAAGACTTTTTCAAGGAGAAGGGAGTATAACTGCTTTTGATGTTTCCGCAGATGCCTCTGATGAAGCACGGATGAAATGACTGGTAGAACTCATTAGTCAGAAATGCAATTCAGATTCCACGTTCTGCAAGATACTGATTATGCTTATATGTCCACAAAATAATATGTTGAAGATTGGTGAGATGAATGAGCTGGCAATCTTGTTCGATGGGTTCAATAAGGATGTTCAGAGTGTATGGGGAATTGCTGTGGAGGAACAAGAATGTACATCTCCCAAACTGCGTGGAATAGTATTAATAAAAGAACTATTATGACAATACAAGAAATATTCGACATTCCAGCCATTAGGGAGGTTGAGGACGAAATGGTTAATTTGGAGGAAGACATTGAGCGACATCATTTTGATAAGCCAGGTGGAGTAGAGATGATGCGTATGTTAATAGAACTTCGGCACAATCTTCTTGCCAAAATGTTTGTGATGGACGAAGACTATAGAAGTTTACTCGCCGACTTTAATGATGCCCTGAAGCGGCAACTCATCCGTATGCGTCAGGAAACCATTAAGGCTGCATATGGTGTGATGAATGCAGGTGTCACTGGTAACATTCAGGCCATTGGTAAATGCTTTCTCGGTTACAGTTATTCCAAACTCCACCCTATACAAACTACACGAGCCAAGAAGATATGGGCAATTATGAATTGTGCTATTGATGAATACGTTAAGTTTTATGATGATGGCGTAATGATGGGTGGATATGTATTTGACAGCAGAATGAAGGAGGAATCTGAAAATCAGATGCTCTATCTTCAAGATGAGCCGGATAATTGGAATGAGGGCTTTGACTTTGCATTGACAAAGGATATGCATCTCATCTATCCCATACACCATTTAACTTCTCACACTGATTTTTCTATCTTCGATATACTGTGGGTGCGTGATTTTTGTATGGAAATACAGGTTGAATCAAATTATGATACCTATTCAGAAGAGGATCAAAAAGAAATAATTTCATTCATCTGAAAAATAAACATTCCCTATGCCCATAATTGGCATACTTCAAACCGAACTTTGCATCATCAAACGAATAAAGGTAGTATAACATCATAAATAAAAAAGTATGAAAACAAAACTGAGTAACGACTTTATGCAGCGTATAGCAGATGAAGCTGCATGGAAAGAAATTTCGTCTGACTTTCAGTGGTCAGAGAATCTGCTGGAGAAATATAAAGACAAGGTGGATTGGAAAGAGGTTTCCTCCAACCGAAATATTTTGTGGACTATGCCAATGCTTCAGAAGTTCAGGAATCTGGTCGATTGGGAAGTTTTATCTAGTGACATAAGTGAGGATTCACTCACAGAAGAATGTATTGAAACATTTGCGGATAAATGGAACTGGTCGGAGCTGTCAAAAAATCGAAATCTCAAACTGAATATCAAACTAATCGACAAATATTTAGACAAATGGGATTGGAATAATCTCGTCAACAGATGGGGAGAAGATTTATTTGATGGTAAAGGTGTTGAGTTCTATGAGCATTACAAAGACTATATCCCAGCGAGAGAGCTTCAGCAGTCACAACTTTGGGATTCGATAGTTGAACAGAGCAAGAAACAAATAATAGAAGAAATCATTGCATAAACAAATAATTATTCGTAAGTATTATGGCACTTTGGAAAATTACAGTTAAGAATAGCGGAACATTTAATGGTGTCCGCATCGAGAAAGGAATGTCAGTGGAGTATGTGACCATTTCAACGACTCCACCTCTCTCAGCATTATCCCAAAACAAAGACAAGATTGCCCAATTGTTTATGAACAAGTATGGCATTGACCTCAACAAGGCAGGACTTGTAAATATGGGAAGGCTATCCTGTGAGAAAATTGGTTGATTGAAACATCTCCAAAACTTATTCACCCACATGAACTTCTACATCTCAGATTTCATCTATGTGCGTAGGTTTGAGACAGAAATGCAGATTGAAATCAATAAAATAATGTAATATGACATTCAAAGAACTTTTAGACAGCGTGCGGTTTAAGGACGTGGCTTCTCATATTGTGAAGTTGTACCCAGACATGGAGCACAGCCTTGGCTGGTACAAAATCCACTTTGATATGCTGCGTCTGATTCAACCTGTGTTCCATGAGGATGCCAACGACAAGCTGTGTAATATAACCATGAAAGATTGGGAGGATGGTACCGGACCGCATCTTGACGCATACCCTATGGAGGGTGACTTATGGGAACACTCGCTAACCAAGGAACTTGTCATTGCACCAGATGTTACTGCATCAAACGAAGAACTGGCTGCTTGTTGCCTATGGCATACCTCTTTCTATGGGTTTGTTGAAAGACATATAGTTGAGCGTTTCAGAACCGAAAACTTGGGCATGAGTGTGTTAGATAGATGGGAAGACAGCCTGTATTACAAGGTAAGAGCCAAGCGCAATTTTGATGAAATACTTAGAAGTGGTGGTATCATTCCCACTATAAAACAACTTTCACCAACCAAGAAAGCTGAGCTTGTCAAGCAAGCGAATGAAACGATTCGATATGACCGTACACCCTTGAACAAGACAAAGCGGAAGAAGCGTTTTCGAACCGTGTTTATGGGGCTCTACTATGAACGTATGACATCCATAAGTGACTTCATCGTTCAAGCCATGCCAGCATTGAACAATGGCAGGAACTACATGCATATTGATCAACTCTGTGGATTATTCAATTCAGAATTGTACTGCTCTGAGGAAATTATGTCATTTGCCCAGAATGGAGAAACTGGTGCCAAGTATCTATATGATTTGCTCTCATCCTATGACATGATTCCTAAAATGGACGGTATCGTTGTCCGCCTCGTTATGGGAACAACATCTGAAGTTCTAACAGAAGACGAGAAACGTCTGTGCAATCTGCTGGCAGAAGGACGCAAGTATAGCGACATTATTTTTGATTATGACCCAGCAATTGGTAATCAGATTGTCATCCGTTATGCTATGTACAATTCACATAAACCATTGGTATAATAGCAATTACATGAATACGCCAATCAAACAGTTAAGGATTCTTGTCATGGAGGGCAAAGAAAGCACATCCTATTGGGGCAGGGTATTCTCCTTGATTCAATAACTTGCGTTCATTGAGAACGGAGAACAACTCAAAAATAATAAGCGAATCTTATGAGAAAATTGGCTGATTGACACATTTTGGAACAATACACCATGATTCCAAAATATACCTTTTGCCAATAATGAAGATGATAAGGTATAAATAATGTTTGATTTAACCTATATTATTGCTGATATTAGTGAGAAAGATTTATATGTAGAGTAAAGGTTGTAACTTTGCACATAAGAAACACATTGAAGATTGAGCATGGGCATTCTAAGCAAGTTATTTGGCAACAAGAAAACATACGAAGCTGATGAGCAGCACAAGGAACAGGGGGAAAGAACCGTTCCTCCTGTTCTGCCTACGCTCATGCACGACGAGTCAGCCAGTCTTGCCAAATACGTGGATAAGAAGATTCCTGTGCTTATTATCGGAGGGAAGTATCATCAGACGCAAGTTGTTCTCACTTCCAATCCAAATGAGAAGATGTTTACAGCCAGTAATGGAAAGGCATACCCTGGTGTTACCATAGGAATGGTGATGGGAACAGGAGGTGCAAAGGAACAGCAAAATCCGAAAGAGCCAAAGATTTGTCCACCCAACTCTAAAATAGCGGATTCGCCCAAAGGCGAGAAAAAGGAACAGCAAAAGAAACCTTTCGTTCTGACTTTTCCAACGAATATCAAGCACCCAACCCTCGGAGAACGCTATGACGAGTATTGTACCAGTCTTCCTCCATTTGACTTTTATGAGGGTGATAACGAAGACAAAATCCCTGCTGATGCGGACATGGAAATCAGTGACTACCTGAACAGGCTGGCAGACACACTCGCATATTGTAGGGATGTTGAGAAGAAGCAAGGATTTTTGGCAGCGGAACAATACTATTTGTTCCTTATCGGTCATCATCCTTGGGAACCTGATGCCTACGATGAGTTGTTGGAACTGTATCGTAACAATGGCAAGAACGATGCGTTTGAAGCATTGCGCCTTTATTCCATAGACCATTTCTCTAAGAGACGTGAACGGATGGAACGGCAACTGACCGCACTTGCAGAACAGCAGGGAGTGAAAGAGGTGGCAACGGAAGCCATAAGAAAAGGGGAAAAGGTCTCGTACTTCCGAGGGCTGTTCACCCTGTACGACCCTTTCCCCTGCATAGAGCATTGGAAGCGACTGATGCCTATCTTCTCGGACTCCGAGTAGCTGACTTGGAAGGTTTGTTCCTGCTGGCATATCTGGCGGCACGATGGGCAAACCTCCACCAGTCCTCATCATCATCTTTCTTTGGTTTGTCATCCGAAGACGAACCGCCTCCACCTCCTGAATACATGGGAGTGGTAGCATCACCGATGGCGGCTGCTACCATCCCTGCGGCAGTGGAAATGACATCACTCAGAGAGCCGTCAAACAGGTCTTCAACGATAGTTCCCTGCACGCTCTCCAAAGCATAGGCAGTTGGCTTCGGCATGTTATTCAGGAATGTTCGCAAGCCAGAAAGCAGTTCATCGAAGATTGCCCCTTTGACCATCATGACCGAATTGCCCAGTTGTGCCTCCTTCATCCTTTCCACATTATTTGTCGCTTGCCTCACCACAACCTCAGCATTAGCCTGCCGCTGGCGAAGCGATGCAATCTGGTTCTCACATTGCATGAGTCGGCTCTTACGGTCACGGATTTTGTCACCCAGGGCAATCTTCTGCTTCATCAATTCTGATGTTCGTTCCTCATATTCAGACAGGGTGATTTTCTTGTTCTCCAAATCCTGCTTCAAGGATTCAATCTGATGGCTAAGCCCATTGTATTGCAGTTCCAACTTGCTGATAAAGATTCTAAGCTCTATGGCACGGTTTTCCAACTCCGGTAACTCACGTTTCAACTGATAGTACATCTGCACCTTGTCCTTATGCTGTGCGCCCGAAATCTCCACAGGGTCGCCACGCATCAGCCCATATTTGCTGTTCACCTGTTCGTAAAGTTCCGTGTGCAACTCTTTCATAATCTGCTGACCTGTTGCCTTGTCTTTACCGAACAACCCTTTGTATGAAACCACAGGTCGCTCCCTGCCAATCTTCTTTTCTGTTCTCATCACAACAGGAATGATGGTCGCATGGCAATGTGCCGTAGTCTCATCAAGATGCACATCAAATCCGATGATGTTCTCTTCACCATACTTCTTTGCCATCCAGTCATAGAGGTCGGTAGCCCATTGCTCGATTTCATTCATTCGCCGGATGTGGCTGTTGTCCGCTGTTCCGTCACGCTCAAAATCGACAGCCTGATTGCCGAATGCCATCATGTTCATTACTTCGTGGTCACCGCTGAAAACGAACTCCACAATCTGGTTTGACATCTTCGCAGCTGCTGGGTCGTTTTTCTTTACCTCCGGGTTAGGCTTCACGCCCAGTTCCTCCAGCCTCTCTTTAAAACGTTCCTCGACAGGTTTTGATGTTCCTATCTTTTGGATAATACCACCCTTGGCAACCTCAAAATTGAGATGCGCCCGGGTGATGTCGTACCAATGCAGCGGTTTCTTGTTCACTGTCTGATAGTGCTTCTCATCCCACCTGCGCTGGTTCTCGGCAGCCTCCATCGCTCCGATGGACTTTCTGCCCTCAAAGTGCATCGCACCTTTTGGTTCATTACTCATATTTCTGTTCTGTTACGTTATCGTTCTACATCAGGTATGTTCTCACGTTCCATGCCTATGGATCATGAGACATCCCTTTTCTTGTATTGCTTTGGGGTAGTGGGGGCATTCATCCATGTCCCAGACGACAGGCTGGCATGGCAGGCACGGGAACATGTGGGGCATGAGACCGTTGCTGTGCCGCCCTGAACCTCGTAGAGGTGAATGGGCATATTGTGTTATGCCCCCACTTAATCAGTTGGGCCGTGGAGCAAGCTCTGCGTGCCCGACCATCCTACTCATGCCGCCCATAAGGAACAACAGTGCCGTCTTCGTCATCGAAATCAAAGAGGCTCTGAGGCATCTTTGCAGCCTTGGATGGTATAGTTGCCTCAGAAGAGGTTACAATAGCCGTCTGAGGCTTTTCTGATGTCTCCATGATGACAGTGGCCGTATCTGCACCTTGTACAGATTGGGCAGGTGGTGATAAAACTGGAGAAGTCTGATTTCTTTTAGCAAGGAGAAGACGGTTGGGGTTGGTAAACACCTGCCCCATAGCATGACCATCCTGCACACTCACGACATCAACGATGGAGGTGACGAAATCAGACGAGCGGCTGATAAGTCCCAGCTGTTCCATCTTGTCGAGCAGGTTGCGCCCCTGCTTACGCTTGATACCCCACACTTCTTCAAGGGAAGAGACCGAGAGCGAACATTGACAGGTGCCCGTATCGACACGGATGCCTCGCACCATTTGCGACTTGTCACCGATGGTCATAGTGTGGAGGATGTACAGATAGTACATGAGATTAAGTCGTCCTTTTGTTGTCCCCATAAGGAATGTAATGGCATCCGCTGAAAGATGAAGCGTGATGTCAGTAAAGGGAAATGATTTCTCCAGAAAGGAGTCAATAGGCAGAATTGCTGCCTCGTTGTTGTTGCTTTGCATATTCAGTAAAGAGAAAAAGGAACGGCAGACAGATGTGCCTTGCTTCTTGCGCATGGTGTTCCTGCCATGCCGTCCCGGGTTTGACATTTGGTTAATTGATAAATTCCGTGGGCAATCCACATTTACAAGACTGGTACAGTATCTGCGTACAAAAGGCAGAATGATTGCTGTGCCGTTGGAACTAACTGGCTTAGAGAAGTGGAAAGATGGAACATTTCATTTTGCTGTTCTTTCGTAGTAATACGGCTTTATACCTGATAGGGTGATTAACCTTGCAGCGTTAGGATTATTATTCTTTCGGCATTAAGGTTATTAACCTTTCAACCTTTGAAATCGATAAATGTTGTTGTTCCAAACAGAGGGAAGAAAGGGAAATGTCATCTATGCCAGCCCAATTGTTGCTTGGGCGCATCGTCCTCAGCTATCCTCTTTAATTCCTGTTCCACCTTATGCAATTCATCCTTGCTTAGGAAAGCGATACTCCTGATGGTGAGCTGCTGCGCACAGATTCTTCTCCTGTCAATGATGCTCTCATCCGTTATGGCTTTGTTCGCACCTACCTCCTTCATATAATCATTGACTGCATCACGCATGGAGAATTGCCTTAGCCCAGTCTTTGCCCAGTGGACAGCCAGCTCTACTGCCAGTTTCTGCTTGTCCTCGTATTCTGCCATACTCCAGTCTATTTGGTGGCGAGACGCTGAATGATTCGTTCTGCCTCCTCGGAAATCTCCGCCTCAGAGGACACACGGTTCTTCCGTACCCATGCCAAGAGGTCTGACTTCTCGAAGAAGATCATCTTGCCATTCGGCTTGTAGAACGGGATGGTCTGCTCGTGGGTCATCTTGTAGAGAGAACTGCGGGCAATGCCCATGAACTTGGCAGCCTCTTCCAAGGTCAGCACATCCTTCCCCTGATGGAGAAGCTGCTCCAAGGACTGGACTCGCCCCTGGAGTTCGGCAACCTGCTTGCTGAGGTTTGCCTCCTTGTTACTTTGTACTTGTTGTGTCATACGCAATTATTTTTAGTGAATATATATATGTCTATGTACCTTGATGATGTCTGGAGGTGTATAAGCCACTCCGATAAGGAACAACTGTCCACATCTGCCCAAGAACATCAGTCCGGCAAAAGCAAAGTTACTATGGTTATATCAGCGCAATGCAATCTTATATCGAATAGAAGACTGAATTTAATTGTAATTATCATTTGAGTATGATTTTAAGCCAATAATCATACTTAAAAATGCCAAAGAATGATTTTATCTTCGATTTGAAAATATATCAAACATCGCAACTTCGTGCCAGATGACGAGACCGAAATCTGATGAAATCCGAGGACAAAAATTAGAGAGAAAGCAACTCCAAACAAGAGAAAGATGAGAGGACAAACGAAAAAGGAAAACATTCATTTTTTCAATTCCGACCTGCCAATATGCCCTCGCACCACCTTCATTTGATTTTTTTATTGCTATTTTGGTGCAGGTTTGTTGCAGGTGCTGTATATTGGAGTATAATCTGACTGATACAGAATGAGTTAAGTTATAAAAATAACCTACGAAGTAAAGCATGGCTCCATAGAAATGCACCGTGAGGTAACGGGTAATCCACTTAGCCCATGCACCTTCCCACTTGGGCAGCACGGAGAAAGCCCATTGGATAGGACCAAAGATTGTGAGCATACCCAGGAGAATCTGCTGGCAGAATATGGTGCTCCACCATCCGATTCTATAGATGACCAGTGCCAGGAACATAACGATTTTGTCCAAACCTATAATCAGGCCTGCAAAAATAGACCTGTCTGCTGCTTCCTGTGCTAGCTGCTCACCTTCCTGCTTCTGCTCGATATCTTCTATCTGCATGGAAGCATCCTGGACGATTTCACTCAGGATGATTTCCTTGGCAACCTTCTGAGTAGGGGCAATCTTGTGATACATGGAGTCTCGCTTCTGTATCAGGGGCATGAGTTCATTATATTTCTCGCTCACTTGAACCGCCTCTGCCTCATAGAGGTCATGAGTATAGGAACCGATACAATTGGGAATGAAGGCCAGTGCATCCAAAATACTTCCATTATTGTTGGTGGATGATGGATACCAGAAGCACATGACCAGAGATATACCCAGTACCTTCATGATCTTGACCACATCGATGGGTTCGCCCTTGACGAGCATCTTGTAGGACATGGAACCGGCCACGATGATGGAAAACAAGGCTCCAAGTGCCATGCTCATCTGGAGAATGTACCAGAAGGGACCATCCGAACCGATAAAATCGGCACTGCATAGAAACTCGTTGGTTCTAAACACAACATTGTCTATGTCTTCCTCAAACAGGTCCACTCCGATGGTTTTTGAGAGGTCAGAGATATAACTTCCCATACCACTTGTGACACTGCCTGTGGAGGTGTCTAATAATAAAGATGTAAATGCCATTATATTTCTTTTTCTATTTTTTGTTTCTTGCTTTTATCAGGGTTTTGCACCAGAAAAGCCATCCACAGCCATGGCAGCCTGCCATCTTCTGTAGGCATCCGAGGCAATAACCGTGTTGGAAGTATTTCTTTCAACCCTTGTGTTATTTTCAGAAAATCTCTTTCCTTTTTTCAATGAGTTCCAATACAGGAGTTGTTTGACCAATGTCACATTTCTCTTCACGATGTCTTGATAGATAGCCAGATACTCTCTTTTCCTCATACCCAAATCCTGGTAGGATTCATGAGTAATCTTGATGGCTGTTTCAAAACAGTTGTAGATGTTGCGCCAATTCCGGTAATCGCTGGAACTTCCGCCACAGGAAACGATATGGTTGATGTTCTTATCGAAGAGCAGCATCTTGGACTCAAGTTTCTTCTTCTCCAGAACCCACGACAAATCAGATGCTGAGGAACGGGAAACGATATTCAACGCCTCCACCTTGGCTCGTTCCACATAATCGGAATCCACCTTCTCTGCCTCATTGACTTCCTTGGACGTATTGGCCATGACATCCGTTCGATAGGCAAGCTTGTTTCTTAGATTGGCATCTCTCTGGTAATTCTTATGCAGTGAATTATAATACCAGGCAGGAGAGAGGACACCAGCACCCGTTTCCATGGTGGTGAACTGGTTCATGATATCCCTTTCGTGGATATAAGTAACCTCCTGTGCCTGACCATACAGGCTCACCAAGCTCAGAAGCATGGACAAGAGACCTTTCAGATGATTTCGTTTCATACTTTATTCTATTAGTTGAACATGTTCATTTCTTCCTCCAATAAGGCTGCCACCTCCCAAGGGTTTATGGGTGAATGACTTTTTCGCCTGAAGATGGTTGAAGACCAGGTGACCGGATTTCAGCCATCTGGTATAGGAATCCCTCACGATTTCCTTGATGGTTCTAGCCATGAAGATTTCCTTTTTCCAATACCCAAGTCGGATGGTCATATAAGTGTGTATATCCAAATAGGCATGGTATATACTGCTATCGATGTGGTCCATGCTTTCATTGATGTGCTTTAGAATCATCATCAGATTGGCAGTGGTGCATTCCGTTGCTCCTGTTACGATGAGCGACAATTCTCCATAGGACTTATAGAGTTCACCCACCTCGTCTCTGATATCTTCCACCGCCCTGTTGGTGGTATTAAGAATCAAAGTATCCGATGACCACACTGCGCCATGGGAGAGGATCTTGTCATGATAGGTATCGATGAGTTTCCAATATCTGGTGATATTTCTCTTGATACTCGTATAGGTGTTGACACCATGGAAGGCTGTTGCCGTTCCCTGAAGCACCAAGTCCATGATATCGAAACAGCGCTTGTACTTGTCAAGCTGTTCTGCCACCTTGCGATGGTCAGTGATTTTCTTACTGCTTTGCTTATGATACTCATAAACACCCAATTCTGCGATAGCTCTCACCTCCAGCAGGGTTCTCACCTTCTTATGGTTGGCAATCATGGCCTCCAGGGAAGCCGGATCATTCAGTGCCCGGATAGAGGAGGGTAGAATACATATCACCAAAAGTAAAATATACCTTTTGAAAAGGCATTCCATGAAGAATCTATTCATACACTACAATTTTATTGATCATTAGAACTGCCATTATCCTGCTGCTCTGTCTTATGGGCAAGAGAGGATTTTTTCATTGCCTCCAAACCAGCTCCTTCCCATCGTCTGAGGGCATATTCGACGATACCGTTTCTGCCGCTTCTGCTGACCACGTCAAAGATCTGTCTTTTGAGAAAGTCCAAGATACATTCCCTCTGGGTCATCACTTTTTCAATAAGAACCAGCTGGGCAAAGATCTTGGTCAGTTCCTGTTCTACATATCTTGCAACCTGTAGGCGGTCACCAGCAAGGAGAAGGTGGATACCGTCTTCATCATCATCCTCTTCTGTCGGATTGGAAGCATAATTGTATCTCACTGTGACAGAACAGTTTGGAAGGCCTTCCATCCATTGCTTAAGTCGCATGTTGACCTCCTCTGTCCTTAATTTCTCGCTTTGGTTCATATTGAGTTTCATGACTTCGATGACATTCTCAGAACTACTGCTGGAGGTAAGCTTGAAATCCACTGACAGAACTGCGCGGTGTATGCGTACACCAAGCACATAGGTAGGCTTGCGACTTAACTTCAAGGAAGCAGTATATGTGACATTGGTTTTGGCATCTGCACAATAGCCATGTCTTACAAAGACATAGGCAGCACTCCCTTGCACCCATTCTCCCTCATCCAGCCATTGGATTTGGTACATGGAGGCCAGGCTGGCCATATTGTTGGGTATCCGATAGGGACCATCCAAATTGTCACTCATATCCTTGTAGTATTCATCCAGCGCACGAGTGGCTTGGGAGAGTTTCCCCTCGGCTTCTTTGAGTTGTTCCTTGAGAAGTGCCGTTTCATCGGACAGGGTATCATACTCGCCTTGAAGCTTTTTTGCAAGGGGCAAATTCCTGTTCATCTTGGCCTGATTGATTCTCTTGACCAGATTTCTCATCTTGGTATCATTGCCCTTGATTTCTGATTTCAGGGCATTGACCTCATCTGAGAATTCCTTTTGCTTTTGAAGCAATGCCTTGGATCCATCATCTGCCGTTGGAGAATTGGACATGGCAAAGTCCTTGGACTTCGGCCATTCCAGCTTATTTCCCTGGCTGCCATTTTCCTTCCAGTTGAACGAGCCTTCTCCAAGGGTGGCTCCATCATCACATTGGGCGATAAAACTCACAGAATTACAGCCTTCCATTTTCTTCTCATCAGCCATGGTATAATATCTTGGATGATCACTACCCATCTCTATTGATATGGTTGGATGCTCTTTCAGGAATTTCTCATTTTCTTCAATCAAGCCATTGAGACGAGCCTTCATCTTTTGGATGAAAGTTTTTTTGTCCATTGTCTGAGAATCAAAGGTTTCCTCATAAATCTCCTCTCTGATGTCCCAAGTGTCTGTCACCTTTACCTTGTAGGAGTTAAAACAGTAGCGTTCGTCATAGGAATGTTTCAAAAGTCCGCCTCCATAATGGCGCTTTCTATCCTCATGCTTCCTAGTATAGAGTATCGTACACTGGTGACCAGGATGCGCCTGGTTATATTCCTGACATTTATCTGCATTCCACCCTGTGATTTGGAAAAGCTTATCTTTCACTTCCTTGTCCTCATCCTGAGAAAGGGATTTATAACATGGAATTTTCTTATAGGCTTCACGTTTTTTACCACTGGTATGAATGTGCCATGCTTCTTTCCATCTGGCATCACCATATCCCTCATAGCTAGATGGACTATATTCACATTTAACTTCCGACCCGGAATCATGCTTGTAGATAAACCATCTCTCAGTGTAATACTGTCCCTGTAGTTCCTTGATGTAGGAAGAGATATATCCCGTAAGGTTATAGCCACTTGTCTGAAAGAGTTTTTCCACTGCATCTTCATTGCCTTCTCCCACCACGGCAAACAACAATTCCTTGATGTTACCGGCATCCTTAAAGGATTTATAGTGGTTTTTGAAGGACTTATACAGCTTGGTAATCTCCTTGGGCTTAGCCTTGAATATAGCACCAATCTTGCTGGCACTTTCCAGGTTGCTGTCATAGGCGGCTTTTCCTGCCTGCGCAATGATACTTCCCAGATTCTTGTAATCCTCTGCAATTTCCTCTTGGGTGATGCCTGTTCCAAATTCCCCCAATTTTCCCAGAAGTGACTTCCAGTCCACTTCTCCGAGCTGCGTCAAATCGAATATCCGCTGGAGATCTTCATTGAGAACCAAGAACCTGATGTCCTTGAAGGAACGCTTACCGTTAGTAACCACCACCTCAAATTGCTTGCAAAGATTCTCCACATTCGTTGTGGTCTTTAATAGGTAAGGACCCCAATGGATGGCATTATCCGGCTGCTTTAGCATCTTTCCTGCCACAGTAATGAACTTCGGCATGATACCGTCCTTCACCAAACGGAAGATTCTTTGGTAATAATAATTCTCCTCTGAGGCAAAGAGTCCCGGGTTACGCCTTGCGTCCCTCAACTTCTTCATACTCTGGAAGATACCGGCAGATGCCAAGCCTGCAGACTGATAATGATCAAAGATTTTATTGATGTTACTGGCCGTATTCCCTTCCACCAATGTTTCCGTTTCATAGGCAGCAGACATAGCCGCGGCCGTCACCTTGTCTATATTCACACTGCTCCAGCTCAGTGACCAAAGAGGAGAGCAAATAAGAAAAGATAAGATGATCGATGCTAAGATTCTTTGCATGGTTCTTTTATGATGACTGTTTATAATTGAATACTTTTCTTTCCTTGAGAACCTTCTGGGAGAATTCCAGAGATTTCTGGATACCACTCAAATGCCAATCGCTCACAAAGGTCTCGATGGCGGTTCTATAGTCGGAACCCAAGCGTCTCTTATAGAACTTCAGTGCTTCTTTCTCCTGCTTCTCCGTCGTGTAGGCCATATAGCACTCAGGAGGTTCCTCCACTCCAAAGACATCGCCCACCAGACCTCTCTTGATAAAGACCTCCTTGAACGGAGACCTGCCTTCCTTGTGGTCAAGGCCATTGATTGTGAAAATCTTCTGGCAGTCATTCTCTGTAAGAGCCAGGGTTGCCTTTATTTCCGAGAACTTATCCTTGAATTTGCTCTGGTCCAGCAACATGAACACATCTGAATTGTTGACAATGGCTTCCTTGACAATGGGAGAGGAGGTGATATCCTGGATTTCCTGGGTGACCACACCCACCATTGCCCAATGTTTGCGGGCCGTCTTATAGAGATACTTGATATAGTTGGCCATCACGGGTGTGGCGATAGCTTTCCATGCCTCTTCTATGACCAGGCATTTTCTGCCTTTCTTGATTCTCATTTTCTGAGTGAAGACATCCATGATAATGAGAACGATAAGAGGAAAAAGGATAGGATCATCCTTCACTTTGTCTATCTCAAAGACGATGAATTTCTCGTCAAACAGGGATGCATCCAAGTCATTGTTAAGGATGTGTTCCTGCTCACCACCGCGATAGAAAGGCTTCAGAATGGCCGCAAAGTCATGGATTGCAAACTCAATGTTCTGCTGGACAATCAACTGCGGGATTCTTTCAAGGGCAAACTCATAATAGGAATTGAACGAAAGTTCCTGAACCCTGAGATTCTTTCTCTGTCTCTCCATCTTATCAATCTTACGCTCAATGCGAAGGAGATAATTTTTCTCTATCAACTCTGGAGTAAGGCGCTGAAGCTGATGAAGGGCAGCTTTCTTCTCTCCTTCAGTGGCTGCAGTATCGTCCAAAACAGCCTGGAGCTTATCAATGAGTCGTGCATTTCTGGAAGAAGTCTTCTTTTCCTCCATGATACGATCATAGCGTTCCTCCATTTCCTGCTCATACTGGTCATACTTACCATTCTTCTTATCCTCAAGTAGCAGCATCTCTTTCAGCTGGCTTCTTTCCTTGGTACTGAACTTTTCAAAGGGATGAAAATAGGCCTCATAATATTCCGTAATGGTTTGATTGATAATGGTATCTTCAATCTTTGTGGGATAATCTGTTCCCTTGAAAATCTGAAAGACAAGACTTTTCAGAAAGTTCTTCTTCTCGCCAAAATTCTCCTCATACTCCAGCTCTGTTATCTTGAAGGGATTCATAGAGATGGGTTTTTCCTTGCTGTAGGAAATGTAGGTTCCCTCAAAATAGTTGCAGATTCCCTCATAGCTGTCGCCCGTATCCACGATGACCACATCTGTATCCTGCTCATAATACTGTCGCATCACGGAATTCATGAAAAAGCTCTTGCCGCTTCCACTTGGTCCCAGTACAAAGAAATTGGAGTTATTGGTATATTTCACCTTACCTTCCTTTCCAGTAATGTCAATGGGAAGAGGCAGTCCCTGTCGGTCTGTATAATAGCACTTCAGAGGCGAATTGTCACCCTGCTGCTGATGCTCCTTATACATCAGGCAAAGAGCCGGCTCCGAAAGCGTGAGGAATCTGTCATAGTCCTCATTGAGTTTGAAACAGTTGCCAGGGAAACTGGCTACAAAGAGTTCCAACTGGTTATAGGCTCTCTTCGATATATGAATACTGTGCCTAGAGAACATATTCTCCAGGGAATTTGTAATCTTCTGGAAGTCTTTATCACCAGCTATCTTGATCACCATATTATAATGAGCATAAACAAGCATCTTGCCGTTTCGGGCGATTTCCGACTGAACCTTTTCTATGTCCTCAACGGCAATCTGGTTGTTGGGGTTGGGAATGGAAGCATGACGGTTCTTTTTCTTGTCAAGCTTCATGACTTCCTTCTTTTGATTTGGCAAAAAGATAACCTGATTATAAACCAAGGTATCTACATCCGGGAGAGAATCCAAAGCAGAGAGCAAATCCTCTGAAAGAATGCTGTTACCCACCTGATTCTCGGAATAGGGACGAATCATACCAGGCAGGCCTACCTGATCCACATCCAGGAGACTGTAAACCTTAAGATGGTTGTTTCCCATGCCTATCTCCTCACCGGTAACCCTGAAGTTACTCATGGATACACGAGAATGATTGAAATCCATGGCAAAGAAACGGTCTGCAAAGATTCTGCAATCCTCAGCTCCAAGGAATGAGCTTTCCACGTCACAGCCATTCAAACGGTCATGAACCTTTTGGAGCTTCACTAGAAAATCCTTCCACTTGGCAGTGTCATAACTATGTATAGTTCCACTTTTACCCTTCTGTGTAATAATCAGATAGGTTTCATGTGCCACATATGTGCGGCCATTGAAAAAACGGAAGTAGGAATCGGACAGAAAACGTTTGGCTGCAGTTTTATCCTCATGAGCTGCAATCTTGTTCATGTCAAACTGCTTGCGTACGAAAACATCCTGTTTATGCAAGGCATATCCTTCACCCAACAATTGCAGTAGAGAAGTGAAGAGATCCGTGAATTCATAATAGCTGGCCTTGGAAGCAGAATACTTTCTGATAGGGTTCTTGATTTTGAGGACAGCAGAATAATCACCACCTTTTGTATAAACTATTCCCATACCATTTACATCTTCCACACTGAAATAAATGTCTTCGAAGACCTTGGGTCTCTTTCCTCCAGTGCCAAAGGCACAAACGGATATGCCCATGCCTGCCAGTATGGCGACAAAGAGCGTTACCACTGCGATTGCTACCATGTTGTTGAATCAATTAATTTTGTTATTATACCTAATAGCTTTTAGAACGGGCATAAATAAAGATGCCCTTGGGAGACTTCTTACTATGCAGGCCCTTATGCTGCTTGATGAAAATCATCCCTCCACCCACACACAAGAAAGTGGTAAGCAGGATGAGTCCAACAATGAATCCAAATATGATATAGCCAATGAGAAAACCCAGAAGGCCCCCTCCTACAGCACCTGCAGCCCAATAGATGTATCTTCCCTTCAAACCCATGAATTCAAGGGGCTTTTGAAGCCCCTTGAAAACTGGATAATCCTGGAATCTTTCCTGGTCTATGTTACTCATATCCAAGGATTAGAGACCAAAGAACAAAGGCAGACACTGAGCTGCTGCGATGAGGAAGATACAAGCACCTACAATCATCATGATGCTCTTCTTGAGAATCTGCTTCCGAATTGTAAAGTGCTGAATATCAACACTCCCAAAAAGCAAAAAGTACCAAAAGAAACAAACTGGAAACAAAAATTTCAAAAACCCCAAAATGAAAACATCTGCTTAACATATCTTAACACGGAAATGAACGGAAATTTTCATTTTCTATCATTTTGTGCTGCGTTCCTGAAGGTGCAAAATCAGGTATTGTGAACCTTATTGTCGTTTCAGCAATCAGGTTGAAAAAATGGCTTTAGTTGGAAAAATGTGCACGAAAAGTGGGCTTTTCAGGTGGCATTTTATAGTATTTTCTGCGAAAATACAGTTGTATGTTTAACTTTCTACGTATAAGTCTCTTTAGTCTCACGGAATTTTATTAACTTTGCACCAAAGTTTATTTTAATTGCAATTTTATGGTCACTTATTTTGATGCATGTGAGATTCTTGAAATGCTGTCTGAAGCATCTGTAAAGGTGTTTCTGGACGGAGGTTGGGGTGTCGATGCACTTATAGGCAGAGAAACAAGAATACATAACGACATCGATCTGTTCGTAGAGAAGAAAGACTATGGTAAGGCCATATCCGTGATTACCTGGAAGGGATACAGAGAAGTTGTAATGGACTATACGACCGATAGCCATACTGTCTGGAAAGATGACAACGGAAGAATAATCGATCTGCATTGTTTCGAATATGTCGAAGATGGAATTCTATATGACGGATACACTTTCCCAAGCGAAACTTTCTCAGGTAAAGGAAATATCGGGAATATTGAGGTAACATGCATAAACCCGGAGGCACAGGTACAGTTCCATCTTGGATATGAATACGATGAAAATGATGTCCACGACGTCCTGTTATTATGCAGAACTTTCAATCTTGAGATACCGGAGCAATATAAAACTCACATCTGATTCAATATGCTATGATTACTGATAGTTATGATATTGAAACTGAACCAATGATCAATCTGTTTGATTTCTACGGCAGACGTGGAGATTTTGCAGATATATGCCTGATAATATTCTCGAAGGAGATTCATCGGCATTTACTTGATTCCTACGAATCTGAAATTATTGCAACTATGCCGGCTTGCAATGGCGATACGCATATCTATAAAACAACTTATAAAGGAGTTACGATAACTTTCTACCTGTCAGGAATAGGTTCAGCAGTAGCATCCTCTCAATGTCATCTTGCAAGCTGGCTAACTGGAGCATCAAAGTTCATTATGTTCGGTTCCTGTGGCAGTCTTGACCGTACAACCACACAAGGTAGATTTATCATACCGACACAAAGTTACAGAGGGGACGGGTGTTCATATTATTTTGCAGCACCATCCGACTATATTGATATAGCCGCAAGCAAGGAACTTTCCATAATTTTCGACAAATTATCTGTACCATATATTACAGGTAAAATATGGACGACAGATTCGATGATCAGAGAAACAAAAGGACTTGTACGCAAACGTATGGAAGAAGGGTGCATCGCTGTAGAAATGGAATTGGCTGGAGTTCAATCTGTGTGCGACTTCTACAATTTGAAGTTGTATGCTTTTTTTGAAACAGGTGACATTTTGGATACAAATGGATATGAAGCCAAAGGCTTGAACAATGCCAACCATAGTTTAAACAAACTTTATATTGCTTTAGAAACGGCAACCTACATCTGAAGTATATCAGAATTGTAAATTCCCATTTAGC